>OGRG01000411.1_pt1 | contig 39388 bp, 29 predicted proteins | sample 1553501 | NCBI WGS metagenome assembly OGRG01 (sample SAMEA2580018, study PRJEB22360) | human gut metagenome | biome: human gut; feature: human-associated habitat; material: faeces | place: Denmark | collected 2008/2010 | reverse complement strand
TCCACAATCTGTATTGCCTACAATGTAATATCCTCGTAGCCATTGAAATATAACATTTTTATTCTTACAGACTAACTTCGTCAAATTTCTTAGCGCATCCTTTGATATACCATATAAACTTTCCGGATGCGTTGGAGTGTCTTCTTTTATACTCCCCTCAAAAAATCCCACCTCATGCATAGAGCCAATGACTGCAATTTGCTTTACACCAGACTCCGTCATCTTTTTTATAAACTCAAAGTGTTTTGGCAAATCTTCTATATGCGAAGGGTCATTGTGAACAAATCCATTTCTCCATGCCATATGTAAAAGGAGTTCTGGTTTGCCTAATTCTTCAAAAGGATTATCATACAAAAAAATATCTCCTACCTTAACCGTAGCACGGCAATCAATGAGATTGGATGCAGAATGACACGCTGCAATAACGTCATTACCATCATCACAAAGTTGCTTAACTACTCCTGTGCCCAAATAACCACTTGCACCCGTAACTGCAATTTTCATAAGCAATTCTCCTATACTGAATTTCAATTTACATGTGCTCTCTTATTAATAATGTCATTTTTTCTACTATATCTTTCCAAAGAAATTGATTTCCTGTAATTTTTACAATTCCTTTTATTTTTTTAATTCCTGTTTCATTTTTTATTATTTGTTTTGAATTTTTGTAGTGTGAAAACTGCTCAAGCTGCCTATGGAATATTTCAGAATCAAGAAACTCTGTAATAGACTCTTCCGTAAGCGAATCAATCCGTTTCATATTTTTAGAAAGGTAATCTCTTAAGAGAAATTGTTCCACCTCATGTGATTTTGATACGCCACTCTGACGTATTCTATAACTCAGTTCCACTTTCGGGATATTCCCAGCTTTATATCCATAAGCTATTGCTCGAAGGATAAAATCATAATCTTCACACCGAGGAACATTCCGATAGCCTTTTAGTGTTTGATAGACTTTTGACTTCGCCAACCACGTAGGGTGTGCTAGACAACTTCCCCAGCGTATAAACAGCTTGACATGAGAAGCTGTAATTGGAAATCTCATTTTATCTTTTTGAACATCACCGCTTTCATCTATTGTTTCAATGAATGATCCTACAATATCTAAATTATTTTGCTGCATATATTGAAGTTCATCCTTCAAACGATTTTTCCTACTAATATCGTCAGCATCCATTCGTGCAATAAACTTTCCTGTTGCTTTACTAATTGCTCTATTTAAACTTTGAACCAAGCCTATATTTTCCTTGTTCTCTATAAATTTTATTCTTTGATCATTTGCCGCTTGGACTGCCATCTTTATATTTTTGTTTTCCGGATTATCGCTAACAATTATGAACTCAATATTCTGGTACGTTTGATTTATAATGGAATCAATACTTTTATTCAATTCATCGAATGACTCATTATAAGCACTCATAATCACTGAAATTTTAGGTGTCTTGTCCATTTCTGTTCTCCGCTTACCTTTTTCAACCTCTTTGCCAGGAATTCCGACAATAGTAGCATTTTCTGTTAGGCAACTTTTTACAACAACTGCACCTGCACCAATTTTAACTCCATTGGCGATTTGAATAGCACCTAGTATTTTTGCGCCTGTTCCAATATCAACGTTATCACCAATAATAGGACATCCTTCGGTTTTGCCATTATTTCCGATGCAGTTATCCCCATGCAACATACAATTTTTCCCAATTTTAGATTCCGCATTTACAATAATATTACCGTAATGCCAAATATGTAATCCTTCGCCAAAAACCCCCGCTGGTATATAAATTCCTAATTTTGCGCCCAATTTATTCTTGCTCAATCGGCAAATGAATCTTGAAAAAATATTACTTGCCTTTTCTTCTGTACGCAGTTTTTTTTGAAAACAATACAGATACCATTCATGTTCTTTAAGCAACGCATATTTAAAAAATTTCTTATTATCTTCGAAATATATTCTTCTTGTGTTCTCCATTGCTTACTCGATTCTCTTCTTTTTATTCTGAAGCCATGTCAGTAAATATACAGCATAAATCCACCTACGTTCCATTGCAAAGTTGTAAACATATTGTGACTTGCTAAAAGAATTTTTAGGATAACTTCTTATTAGCGTTTGAACATCCGTCCTTGAACAAAGTTTTCTGATATTTTGACTTGCTGTTCTAAATCCGTTTTTATCCGCATAAAACACTTCAAGTTTAATGCAAGTACGAATATGCCCAATAAAATTCGTATCCAACCGATATTGAGCCTCTTTCGTCAATCCTAATTCCTGTATTTTTACACCCATATAATGATACAATTCCATAACAAGTTCCAATTTATTTGGCTTGTATGTATGCGTTAAAGAGCCCTCATTAAAACAATAATAATAAACAGGTTTATGGAGAACATATACTTTTTCGCACAAGGGATATGCCTCCACGCTAAACGCCAAATCTTCCCAAATAAGTTTTCTTTCAGAAGGGAACTTCAAGTTGTTTTCGGCAAACAGCTTTTTGTTAAACAATTTTGCAGTCGCTGTATAAGAAAGTGCATCTTTTTTCTCAGCATAATTTCCCATCATACAGTTAATTATCACACTTTTTATGTCAGCACCCGTATACAGACGTTCCGCCACTGCAACTTTCATTTCTTCATCTTTATAAAACATATTTGCGATTACTACATCTGCATCCGTTGCCTCTGCTTTTCCCAGCATAGCTTCAACCGCATCGGATGTTAAATAGTCATCTGAATCAACAAATGTAATATACTTTCCTGTGGCTCTTTCAATGCCATAGTTCCGTGTCAGGCCAAGCCCTTCATTTTCTTTATGAAGCGCTCTAATTCTGGAGTCTTTTAATTCATATTCCTTGCAGATTGAAAGTGAGCTATCTTTTGAGCCATCATCCACCAGGAGAATTTCGAGATTTGGGTAGCTTTGTCCAATAAGTGAATCCACACATCTTTTCAGATACTTTTCTACATTATACACAGGAACAATCACGCTCACTAATTTATCCATTATATTCCATCCTATATTTTATTTATTACATATCATTTCAAAATCTTTCAATAAATTTTCTTGAACTATTTTTTTCTGATGGTTTTTCTTACAGCATACGAAAGCCTTTTGCGCATATGTTTCAATGAGATCCGGATGATCACAAAGCTTTTGCAGGCTACTCCTTAGTTCTTCTTTGGATTCTACACAAATTGCCGCATCTTCTCTCTTTAAATAAGTCCATCCTGATTGTTCTTTCCAACAATATGCAAGAACTGCACATCCACTAAATAAACAATCAATTATTTTAGTAGAAAACGACAATCTGGTTGTCAGCCTCTGACTTAACTGTTGTGATTCCGTATGCAGTGCAATGTCGGCTTCTCTATATATCTCCGCTAATTGTTCTTGTGACACTGCCCCTTTTACATAGCTATTGATGTTATCATTTAATATTGCATTTTGTTTCTTTGTAAGCTGGTCTTTTGTATAAATCTCAAGTACCATTTTAACACTATCCCTGTTAACTTCCCTTAAAATTTCTACAATATCCATCAATGCCTTCCAACGATTCATATAAAGCTTTCCAGCATATATAATTCTAATCGGTGAATTAATCGGTCTGACTATATATTCATCATTTACGAGTGTACCACATTTCTGCAATATTTTCATATTGCAGCCAAAACGTTTCTTATAATCCTCCAACTGTTCATAAGACAGCGTATAATATATCTTATATTTTTTGACCATATCTCGCAATCTACGCCGTACCATGAATCGATTAATCCAATATAGCGGAGAAAATTTGAATTGTCGTAGTGAATATTCATCGTCTCCTGTAAATGCCACAAGGGGGGCGCTCGATATCCCGGATACTATCTTTTCTAATCGCAGCATCTTGCAAGATGCCATTCTTTCGCTGAATATAATATCAGGTTGGAATTCATCAATAAACTTTTTCATTCCTTCAATATCGTATTTGCCCCACAACCACAATACTTCTCGAAGAAATCTTAACCAATCACCACTTATAGACTTTAAGAATCTATATAATTTTTGCGGTTCCTCTTCTGCTAATGAATTTTTGTCCTGGGATGTATTCTGTAACCAAACTACTTCTTTTCCTGCTTTTTTTCCGGATATAATACTTTTAAGCATCATACTGTCAGTGATCTGGTAGTATTTCTGACAGCATTGATTATAAGGTTCCCCCGGGCTTGCATAAATATTTGCAAATTCGGCGTCCATTCCCTCAAACCAGTTTGATGTTACATTATTTCCGTTTGTTATATCATTCCACGCTTCATATGACAGTACTAATATCTTCATAAATCTTTTACCGTTTCTGCTCATAGGAATTGAGAATAAATGTCCTTCATAATCTCGTCCGTATTCTTAATATCAAATCTTTTTACGGTTTTTAAATTATTTATTCCACACTTTTTTCTAAATTCCACATTTTCATACATCTTTTGAATAGCTTTCTTCATTTCTTCTACAGACAAAGGATCAATCAAGCAGCAACCGCTTACGCCATTCTCAGTATAATCCTTTATTCCATTTACATAGGAAGATATCAAAGGTAAACCACCCGCCATTGCCTCTAACGGTGCGATTCCTAATCCCTCTCTTACAGATGGATGCACAAAGCAATCTGCCGCATCACACAATTCTACAATATCGGTTCGAAATCCTAATAACGTGACCTTATCCTTTAATCCATATTTTTCAATTAACTGCTGATATTCTGTAAACAATTCTCCTTTGCCCACAGCCCAATAATAAATATCCGGATTATTTAGTTCATGCAAGGCTTTTATAACAACTCGCTGATTCTTTCGATCCTGCAATTCTCCCACAGAAAGCAATACAAATCCTTTTTCAGGAACCGCAAGCTCTTCTCTTTTTAGTTTTCTATTCTGTTCCCGTTCTTCCTGGCCAAGTTCAAATCGGTCTATGTTTACTCCGACTCCCGGAATATATTTTGTTTCTTTAGCATGAAACTTTTGTTTTGCTCTTCCATAGTCCTCTTTATTGATGGTAATCAGCACATCTGTCCATCTGGAAAGCAATTTTTCAATTGGATAATATATCATCCAGTTTTTCTTGGGCCCACCCGTGTAAAAGTGAAAACCATGTGCCGTGTAGATTACTTTGATTCCTGTCTCATGTGCCACAATTCTTCCAATCACACCACCAATAGGTGAATGACAATGAATTAAGTCGTATCGGTTATTCTCCACCAGCTTCCTAACCTGTCTGTACGCTTTATCATCCTGAATAAGATTCATTACGTTACGTGTAAAGTCCACCTGATAACACTCTACACCTTTTTCTTTAAGCTTGCTCTTCAATTCAGTAATTTTTTCATCTGAACATGTACTTCCAAATCCAAAGTTGCATGCCACATCTACTCTATATCCCATGTTTAACAGGATATCAATGTTTGACATATTAAACTGGTCAATCATAGATGCTACAGATGCAAGCATTAATACACATTTCTTCTGATTCACAATATTCGCCTCTGTTAATTTAACAGATTCCTCGAGTGTGCTTTTCTGATAATCAATTCCCTGATACTTTGACAATTCATGTGCATAGCAGTTATTTCCAAATGCTTTATTAATCAATCCACCAATCTTCCCCGGCATTTTTCCTCCGATAACCACAGCCGGACGCATTACTTTAAGTCCAACAATTTTCTTACCACTTATATTGGCAATCTGCGTAACCATAACTGAAGTATTTGTCCATTCTGCATTCTGGGGAATCAAAACAATCGCATTTCGTCTTATTTTCCTCACTAACATTACCTGACATAAAAACTCACATAAGTTCTCAATATACAGCATAGATCTCTCATTATCCACATCCGGAAATATAGGGGATTTTTTTGCAAGTTTTGCCAAAACAGGGTAATTTCCCTTGCTTCCCATTCCATAGATCATAGGTGGTCTGAGTACGATTACCTTAAAGTTATCATCCGCCAGTTCTCTCACTGCCACATCTGCCTGTAGTTTGCTGTCTCCATAGAAATTAGCCGGTGTTGGAACGGTATATTCATCAATCACCTTCTTTTTTCCATAAGGAGCAGACTCTCCGTATACGATCATAGATGACATAAAGATAAATTCTTTTACGTTTTCCTCTTTTGCTTTTTGGGCTACTTCTATCGTAAGATCCGTGTTCACCTGATAGTATTTTTCTTTTGTTTCATCAGATACATTTCCAACATCAGCATGGGCAATTCCCGCTACATGATAGATAATATCATATTGAGAGAAATCATATTCTTTCCACGCATCTCCCATCATATCCAGTTCGTCTATCTCAAAATTTTCCGGATAGTATTTTTTTGCATAGGCAATAAAGGACTGACCTATATAGGATCCTGCGCCTGTAATAAGGACCTTTTTTTTCAGGCCTTTATCAACTTCCACTGCCTCTCCAAAGCCAATATTACCAATGAGTTCTTTTTTTGTTTTTCCTTCTGTATAGTTGCGATAAACTTTTGCCATTGTTCCCGTACCGCCTTCTACTACAGTATCGTCATGTCCTACTTTTGTCACTGTTCCAAGCAGGCATTTCAAATCAAATGCAGGGGAACTGTGCTTAACCCCATATCCGTCCAGTTCACTTTTCTTTTCTATGGAGATAGAATCTCTTCCATTGATCTGCGCCCATCCAGTAATTCCGGGCTTGTACTCATTTACACCATATTTATCTCTCTCAGCTGTAAGTACATCCTGATTCCACAATCCCGGTCTGGGACCCACCAAAGACAACGATCCATCCAGCACGTTAAACAGCTGGGGAAGTTCATCCAGAGAATGCGCACGTAAGAATTTTCCCACTCTGGTAATGTACTGCTCCGGATTCTCCAGCATGTGTGTCGGGGTGTCATGGGGTGTGCACATTTTCATGCTGCGGAACTTATACACACGGAAGTATTTCTTATTCTGCCCCAATCGCTTCTGCGTAAAAAACACAGGCCCTGGATCATCAATCTTGATTGCCACAGCAATTCCCAGCAATAGCGGAGATAATGCCACGATTCCACCAAAAGATAATACAATGTCAAAGCAGCGCTTTACGTATTTGTCATAAAAAGAAGGCACATAATCGGAATTACCCACTGACTCCAAATGTCCTTTGACTCCATCTGCATTTTCAGCATCTTCTTCGTTTTTAACGAAGATTACCTTTTTTCCTTCAAAAGGGTTCTTTTCATCACCTGCACACTGCTTTTTCTGCATTGCAGATGCTACTTTCACCCCCGCTGTCGTCAGACCTGCCAGTGCTATAACACCGTATAATATCTTTTTCGTTGTCTTTTTCATAGCATTCCTCTACTTTACACCCTGATATGTCGGTACGATTTCTTTAATGTCCTCACGGATATTATCTGTCTCATCATAAGCATCTTTGTAAATCTTGTCCAATTGCTTCTTGAAAACGTCATCATCAAATTCAATCGGTTTTCCAATATAAATCATCTTGTTTGCAGTCTTCTTCAGTCCCTCTTCGCTCATGAGGAGTTCCTCGTACATCTTCTCACCGGGGCGCAGTCCTGTAAACTTGATCTCAATATCTTCTCCCGGCTTGTATCCGGAAAGTTTAATGAGGTTCGTAGCCAGATCTACAATTTTTACCGGTTCTCCCATATCCAGAACGAAAATCTCCCCGCCCCGGGCATAAGCTCCAGCCTGCAATACCAGAGATACTGCTTCCGGTATTGTCATGAAATATCGAATAATATTGGGGTCTGTAACGGTGACCGGTCCACCCTCTGCAATCTGTTTCTTAAAGAGAGGAATGACACTTCCATTACTGCCTAACACATTGCCAAACCGAACAGCCACAAAGTTGGTCTTTGACTGGCGGTTCATCATCTGAATGACCATTTCGCACATTCTCTTGGATGCCCCCATGACATTGGTGGGATTAACAGCCTTGTCCGTTGATATCAGTACGAATTTTTCCACACCGTATTTATCCGCCGCCTGAGCTGTACGATATGTACCAAATACATTGTTTTTAATTGCCTCATTCGGACTTACCTCCATGAGAGGCACATGCTTATGCGCCGCCGCATGATAGACAATATTCGGACGGTATTTTTCGAAGATGGCGTCAATTCTCTCTGTATTTCGTACGGATGCAATCAGCACAACGAGATTCAGTTGGGGATACTTCCGAATCAGTTCCTGCTGAATTTCATACGCATTATTTTCATAAATATCTACAATAATTAATTGTTTCGGTTGATGACTGGCAATCTGTCTGCACAGCTCACTTCCAATGGATCCGCCACCGCCGGTAACCAATACCACTTTATCTTTTACATAATTCAACACTTCTTCGGTGTTAATTTGAATAGGTTCTCTTCCCAGAAGGTCTTCAATTTCTACTTCTTTTAGTTTAGCAACAGACACATCGCCATTAATTAATTGATACATGCCCGGTAAAGTTCGTAATTTACAACCGGTTTCCTTACAAATATCCAAAATTTCTTTTTTTGTCTTCGTATTTGCAGAAGGTATTGCAAAAATAATTTCATCTATATTATATTCACCAACTGCATCTATAATTTTATCTCTTCCACCTATAATTGGTACTCCGCGCAGAAATTTCCCATGGCATCCATTGTGATCATCAATAATGCATTTGACATTTAGGCTCAAATATTGGCTACTTTCTATCTCTTTTAAGATTGAATTAGCTGCCGCTCCAGCACCTATAAGCATTACATTATTTGCTTTCTTTCGTCCTGTAAATTCCGTTCGTTTAGAATTGATTAGACGTAAAATCCGATAACTAAATCTTATCGCACTGGTCATAGCAAATAATAATGCCCAATATATTACGTAATAGCTCCGTGGCATCTTTTCATCTAATATATAACAGAGAATCACCTGTGCTATTGCTGCGCATGTCGTGGCAAATATAATGTTCAATAATTCAGTTGCACTTGCATATCGCCATACGCTTTTGTAAAGTTTCCATAGTGCAAAAAAAACCAGTGTTACTATAATATTAAATGCAATAATATTTTCAAGTTTCTCAAAATACCCAACCGGAATGGAAGAAAAATTGAAATCAAACCGAATATATAGGGCTCCCACAGAAGCCACTATAATAGACATAATATCAAGTAGAATCAGTGCTATGATTCTATTAATTGGAATTCTTAAAAAATTATTGTTTTTCATCCTAGCATTCTCTTTTCTGACATCTTTATATCCATTACCATTGCTCTTTTCCACGCAAAAAATACAAGAATAATCGTTATTGCCCCACTTCCCCATGAATATTCCAACATTCCAAACAACAATGGTATCAGCAGAAGTAGCAAATACGTATCACTTTCTATATTCCCTCTTTGTTCTTTCATCGCTAGTCGAACAATACTCCATAGCGCCAAAAGAACAAAACACGCTCCCATGCAAATGCCAAAATCTGTACTATATTGCAAATATATGTTGTGTGCATGTCCTATCCAATAATCAGCCACCAATTGGAACCCCTGCTCCGATTGTGGATGTCCAAAAAAATTTAAATGGTGTAAGTAGTAATTATAAATCGTCTTTCTTACTATAAAAGGATTTGAATATTCTTCGTATGTTTTTAAGACAGCTCTTTCTTCTCGTGTGAGTTCAGCTGCATATGACATTATAACAAATGGACTAGCTCCAAAAATTTTATCAGTAATAACTGTAGTTCTTCCGATTGCACTTTCTACTATTTCATTTATGTCTACGTATTTTTCCGAATTCCACGCATCCCAAGAATGCACCTTTTGCTCACTCCATTCTCCCCAAAACCATACCGGATGATGGAACACCGGAGGCAAATACCTTGTCATCCCAAACGTCACCGGAAACATCATACATATGCACAGCATCAGAAGTAACCCGTTTCTAAAATAATGTTTTTTCTTTTTCACTCCCTGATAAAATCCAAGGAATAACAAACCGAGTATAAAGGATACCAGCCATACAGTTCTTCCAATCGTCATAAAAATAAACGAGTACACTACTCCTGCTCCAAGCCAGTAATACACTCTCCAGAATTTATGTTTGTTTTCTTTCGTCACATACAGTATTTTTCCAAACACTGCTGCCAACACAACCAGATAAAACAGGCCATTCAGGTTGCAGTTATTATAGATTCCAGTATATCTTACCTGATCATACGGCCGGAACACACAGCAGAATGCCTGGAACGCAAAAAAAGCGAAGATGACCCCGTTCATGATTCCCTGATACAAGTCCTCCTGCTCCTCTTCCGTAAAATCCGTAAGGTAAAAACATCCGAACATAATAAAATAGCAAAATGGCCATACATAATCGCTTCTGGAAAAGATCATCAGAAGCATCATGACTACCCACAGCCCGAACATTCCCCTGTTCAGTTTCGGATACTTCTTTTCCTTCACTACACTGATAAACGTATGGATCACCACATAGCCAAAGAGAAAAACATCCAGACTGACCATCACACGTTCGTTCATGAAATATGCAAGAGGCTGTCCCAATACCACAAACAATGCCCCCGCCACCAGACCTATTCCTGTCCAGACAGCATACGGAATCTTATATGCCATAAATTCTTCCCACTTATAGTGTGACATAATAATAACGGCCATGAGCACCCCGGCCATATCACGAAACGTCTCTATGATGCCATCCAGACCGGAACCGGTCTTGGTTCTCTGATCGATCACACAGAACAGGAAAAAGCAGATGGTATATAATATCCGCTCCTTTGACCATATATTGAATGTTTTATCCTTTATTGTAAGTTGCATATTGATATCCTCATTTTCTGCTTTTTAATAAGACCATATCTTATTGCATACTCTTTTCTATTGTAATCAATTTGGACTATAAGTACAAGCTTTTCTTTATCAGTCTATGAATTCTTAAGAAAGCAACGGATTTACATATCAAATAGACAAACCCGATACAACTATTCATACTTGATGAAAAAAGGAGATTTACTTATGAATACTTTAAACAGATACACTGCAGAATATCTCAGCTATTGCGAATATCGAAAACGTCTGAATTCCAAGACATTGAAAGCATATCGGATCGATTTAAACCAGTATTCTGTATTTTGTAATAGCTCCATGGATTTTCTATCAAGAAATACACTGGATCTGTATATTACAGAATTGCATAAACACTACAAGCCCAAGTCCGTCAAGCGAAAAATTGCCAGTCTGAAAGCATTTTTCCATTATCTGGAGTACGCAGATCTTTTAGTACAGAACCCTTTCGACAAACTGGACGTACATTTCCGTGAAGCCAAGCTCCTGCCCAAAACTATTCCTTTTCATTCCATTCAAAAGTTCTTGTCTGTACTCTATGCACAAAAAAATCAGGCAGCCTCTACTTATCAGTTGAGGTGCTGCCTGCGGGATATTGCTGTGATTGAGTTGTTATTCGCTACAGGAATGCGGATTTCCGAATTATGTTCCCTTCGTCCGTCGGATATCGATCTGGAGAATAACACTGTTCTAATATACGGAAAGGGAGCCAAAGAACGCATCCTGCATCTTGGCAACCCTGAGGTTATTTCTGCCTTAATGTTGTATCAAGATTCATTCAAAGCAGATATTTCCGACTGTGGATATTTCTTTGTCAACAAGCAAAAGCACAAATTATCTGACCAGTCCGTCCGTTTTATGATCAACCGCTATGCCGATCTTGCTGGAATAGAACAGCATATTACTCCCCATATGTTCCGACACTCCTTTGCTACTCTGTTGCTGGAACAGGATGTCGACATCCGCTATATTCAGAAAATGCTTGGACACAGTTCTATCAGCACGACAGAAATCTATACCCATGTGTCCAGCGCTAAGCAGAAGGATATTCTGGTGAATAAACATCCGAGGAATTTTATGGTGGTCAATAAAGGATAATTCTTAATTATACCATGTTTTATGACCTTAAATGATTTGTTAGTGGCTGCAATAACAGTATATGATTTTGAATGAAGTTCGTTTCATTCTACGAGGAGAAGCGCTATGGTTACAAAAGAAAATGTTGCAATTATCATTCCGTTCCATAAAAATATAGAAATGCTTAGATTAAGTATTCATACATTAGAAGAGAGCATTATCGAAGAAAAGCCTCAAATAATAATTATCGCCAACAATAATGACTTCGATGAAGTGAACCTACCGAAAGACGAGTTTGATCGATATGATGTTTATAAAATTCCAGAAAATCTATTTTGGCCTGGAGCTATAAATTTTGGTGCACATCAAACAGAAAAAGAATATCTGCTTTTTTGTGACCCTGATTTATTTTATACGGAAAAATGGTTAGATAATTTATTAGACTGTTATAATCAACATAAAAATGTTGGAGTAGTAAGTGCCAAAATTATCAATCCTCTTAACAACAGAATTATGGATTTTGGAATGGGATATAATCATTTTAATACAATACATATAGGAAAGGATTTACCCGCGAATCATCCATCAACATTGGAAGACCGAAAGGTGCAAGCTGCCTGTGGGGCAGTTTTTCTTACATCACATGAGTTGTTTAAAAGAGTAAATGGTATAGATACTTCTATGCCATACATATATTGTGATAACGATTATTCTGTAAAAATTGCAGAATTAGGTTTTGACACCTGGGTTGCTGCTCGTTCTGTTGTATACCACAAAGGAAGTACGGATGCTCACAATTCTAAATATGAAAATTTTAAATACTTAAGAGAAGATTCAAAGGCAGCTTTTTATGCAAAAAATAGAGATAAAATAAAAATCAATATTTCAGAGTGCTTTAGTCCTATGACAAGTTGGATTAATAGTTTAGGTCTTCCTTTCCAGTATGGTTACTATTTATACAATTTTTGCACGTTATTAGATTCAGAAGAATATATAAAATTTTTGCCTTCTATAGGACTGTCTGTTATAAACCAGCAAAATATAACATTACCTCAAAGAGATATAGCCCAGATTAATCTTTGTGACTATATCTCTACAAGGATGATTTATTCAAATATACCCTTTATTTATTTTGTAGATACCTTTATGTCATTATACAACAACGAACTGTATTATAAAATACGCAATATTTCAAATGATATTGTCATAGACAGACAATGTAATATTTTACCTCTTAGTCAAATAAAAAATAAGGTGGTATAGTTATGCTACATACATGGCAAATTAAAAAGTCCATCTGTAGTATGTATTTGAGAATATAAATTATGTTGAGGTTCTCTTAATATGGATTTCAAAATAAATTCATTTTCGCTCAATTGTTTTTTTATTGAAGCCTTTTTTAGTTTGTAATTACTAGATTCTACCAGCTTTATGGCTTCATTATTTAATTCAATAGCATTGTCATAACGCTTGAGATAATACATATACACAGATTTTAATTGTAAATAATAAAATCTCTTATTTGATGTCAATAAATCAGAATAAAAATTTGCTCTTTCTAAAGATTTTTCAATAGCTTCCGCGTTTTCGTTTTTATAACATAATAAATACGCTTCTGCCAAAGCGTGATAAAACCACCATTTGAAAAAAGTCTGTTGATATGCATAAGGACTAATATCTATTTCCTCTAATCCTCTTTCGGCAGCGTGAACAGCTTTTTCGCTATCTCCCTCCAATAAAGAAAGCTGTGTTTTCTTTCTCAAATAATTTATATATTTGGCTTCTGCATTTCCTTTTTCATATATATTGCATGCCTTTTCCCAATATAGTATAGTTTTATTGTGATTATTATCAGAGAGAGGAAGATCATAGTAGAGATAACCTCTGTCTGAATAATTAACATATTGCATCACAGCATCTTGAATATTATTAGCAATATACGAGGATTTATTTAAATAATCCATAATATCTTTATTTTCTAAAGGAGTTGCAACCTGATGCCTATAATAAACATGTAGTCTGTTATATATCTGAGAAATTATTTTTTGCTGTTCTATTGATAATGACTTTTCTATCTGCTTTCCAAAAGCATTATCCAGATAATCTTTAATTAACCGAACTGCCTCTTGATATTTTCCCATAGAATCATATGCTTCACTGATATAAAGCAACAATTTTCCATATTCAATGCAATCAAAAAGTCCATGAATATTTTTTAGCTTATATAAAAGTTTATCGGTATTTTTTTCCATGACATAATTACCTAAAATATCATGAATAAAAACCATTGCTTGATATATGTTATTTATACACATTGTTTTGTTATCTGAGTAATTATGTTCAAAATTATCTAATATTTTTTCAAAAACAAGCAAGTAAAACTCATAGCAAAGTCGACCATCAACATGTACCGAAAGTATCTCCGAGATTTGTGAGTTTGTAAGCAAACAATTATTTTCGTCGCTATAGAGTTTCCCCATAAAGTTCCGAGTATCACTACATCTTAAAACTATATTCATTTTATTTTCATACGTTATTGCCTGTTTCGAAAACGACGGATATATCTTTGCAAAAAAATTATCTATCAAATCATGCTGAAAACTTACACTGGTGTGATAGAGAGTATCTTCTATGGTAATAAATCCCATACTTTCTAATTCTGTAATAATCTCCCAAGATATCTTTAACTCATCAATCTCCCTTTTGGTTAGTTCATTATATAGGTGTATTGCCGAAAAAAGAATAGTTACTTTTTCTATCTCTGATTTATAATTTTTCTGATAGTAATTCCAACGTTCTAATAAAATTTTATAAACAGTATTGGGAATATTTCGAATCAATTTATCAAATGCAATATGGTCACTTATTTTATATGATCCTTCCCTCGACTCTAAAACTTGCTTTTCTTGAAGCCAATAAATCATTTGTTCTAAATAGAATGGGTTTCTGTTTAAATTTTTAACAATATACTCTATATCGTTTCTTTGAAAAACTTCACCTATAGAAAATGATTCCTGCAGAAATTCATAACATTCTTGAGAACTCTTGAACCCCGTAATGTGTTCGGCGCATGTAAGAGAATCATCAGAAGTATATTGGCTTAAAAATTGAGAAGCTTTTGAATCTTTTTTTATATAATCTACATTAAAAGTAAATAAAAATTTTGTATTACATGGTTTTATATTAATTAATTTTGTGCATATAAAGTCCAGTAAATCAATAATTTCATTATCCAAAAATTGAACATTGTCAATAGCTATTAAAAATTTACATTTTGCAAGTTTTACAACAATTAAATCGATATACTGATTAATCCACTTTTGCATAGTTACGGTATCAGTGACACTAAAAACGTCTGCAAGCATGTGATATTCAGGCTGTTTTTTTATAAACAAATCATTATTTCCCTGAAATTTGATTTCTTTAATGATTTCTTCAAGCATATCCAAAGAAATGCTATATATGGCAACTAATAATTTTTGAATGAAATCCTGTGTTGATAATAAACTTTTTGAATTATTTAAATTTCCAAACTCCACAATATCATATCCGCTAATCTTTGAACTATTGAGGCATTCTTGAAATAATTTTGACTTTCCCGTTCCACTATTACCATAAAAAACGCATATTTTAAGTTTGACATTATCAGATAATACATTTTTCTTAAAATTAGTAAGGATCTGATCATAACTTTTTCCGATTAATCTGCTATTTCTCCTGGATTGTAAAGCTTTAAATTCCACATTCTTAGGAAGTCCAATTGATTTACCATTTATGCAAGGATTCGGGAGTGTACAATTCTCTTTAAGCGGTACCAGCCATAAACGAATAACCTTACCTTCATAAGGACCTAATATAATTTCTGTTTTTGACCTAAACTGATACTCTGGATATACATCGAATTGGGCTTTTAGTTGCGCTAACTTTTTAAAACCAAAGTTGATTTTGTTGTTTGATTGAGTTCTATTTATTATGCAAATATCCATTTCAAACATTTTAAATAGGGTCAAATGTTTTACTTCATACTCAGCTATAGCAGCACCTAAATCTAAAGGAGTTCCGTACAATAAACATTTAGATTCAATATTATGTTCCAGATTTTCAAAAGATATATCTTCTTTAGAAAATTCCGGAAAATAAATTTCTCCAATGCAATCCCAATATTGAAATATTTTCTGCTCGAGTACGGTATCATCATAAAAGTAGACATTTTTTCCTTTTCTACTAGCACTTAAAAGTAATTTTGCTTTTGTATTTACATTAATAGCAGAATAACTATAATAAAGGATTGTGTCAATTTCAGATAATTGAGCCATAACCAGGGTGGATGCTAATACTTTTAAATCTATGCTAGAAGTGTAATTTTTGCATTCTGCCCAATACTTATTTTGATGTGAATAATAATAAAAATCCTTACTTCCATCCCATGATGCTCTTGTTCCTTGGAAAACTGCCTTTCCATATTCGGCAATTAATAGATTTTCTACTAGCTTTTCAAAACAAATACCTTTGTCGTTTGTATTCTCTTCTGTCATATTGCTCCAATATTCTTCCGTCAAAAAAATCATAATAGTTTTTACCTCACCATATATGCAAAAAATTAGTTATTAAATATAGAATAATTAAGAATTATCCTTTATTGACCACCATTACATCCTATTTCGACTATGTAATCTTAGCGACTTTTCTTAATTATTATACAATATGTTTTTTTCAAAGAACATTTCGATTTATCGAACGTTCCCCTACTTAAAAGGCACCGATATTCCACCGATGCCTTCCTTACAACGCAATATGTATCTTCTTCTCCACTATTTTCCGGGCCGCCTCTGCACAGTCCAATGTAATCTCCCGATTGTCTATATCGTAGATTTCAGCTCCAAGGATTTTGATGATTCCATTGTTGCCGGCATGCAATATTGGCAGTAATTCCTCTGCTTCTGCTGCAATCCCTTCATTGTATAATGCCTGTACCAGTTTAGGGGTGCTGAACAGAATAACGCGTTTTCCCCGGTATCTCCGGTTCACCCGTCTGAAAGAGGCATCTATTTTACCTGCGGCGCCTTTATCATCTGTAATTACGCAAAATTTTCCCTCTTCTTCCGGCAATTTCACAAGAACATGCAGGCATACCGCAAGCATTTCTTCCCCAAGGTTGTCTCCTGTTTCCTTATTTTTTCGCACCCCGGAGAAAAAACGCGTGTAAAAGTCCTGAGTGTTTTTGCTTTTCTCTTCTACTATATTTCGAAGTCCCTCATCTTCAAGAAGTGTCTTTGCTATTGTACTTACCGGACTGTTGATCATCCGGATTGCCCAGATCAGGTAATTGTTCACCTGTTGTCTGGAAGCGAAGCAGCTTTCCATAATATCCTGTAATTCTTCCTCATAAATAACATACAACGCTATTCCATAATCAGCGATCTTTTTTACATATCTGACATAACACTCTTCCAGACTATGGCTCTGTGAAGCCAGTTCCATAAGAATGCATCTGGTGATCACTATGATTCCGTCCTCCTGTCGTATATATTCCAATATTTTTTCGGCATCCTGTTCTTTCAGATTTGCATGATAGCGAAAAGAACAGGCATCATAGAAAAAGCATTTCTTTGACAAAAAAATGCTCTGTACAAGACTGCCCCTATTCACATATGGAGCTATGTTCCCCCAGTTTTCCGGAATTTCCGAATACCCCTTTATCATTTATGTTCCCCCTTTATTTCTCTGTAAAGAGAGTTCATATTTTGAAGAACCATCCGGAGTGTTCTTTCGTTCAGATATCCCTCCTGAAGGTATTCCATTCCCATACGTTTCACTACACGTTCCACAGCAATATAATCATCCTTATTGCTGGCATCCAATATACTGCTGTCCAGCCACAGGTTTTCTATTTTTTCCCGAATGGATGCCTTATCCAGTTCCATCAACTGCTGCGTAAGCATACCGGATTCTGTCAGGCCCAGTTCATAGCACCGGATCAGGGCCGCCATATAAGGTACCTGATAATAGTTCATCAAACGGATCAGCGTATCCATTTCATTATTATCCGATTGGGCCCTGAATACACGATACATCTGTCGGAAACTGCTCTCAGGCATCAGAAGCATTCCTGCAAAAATATTGGCTTCATATTCCTCTTCATGTTCAAAATAGTCATCCGCAAATTCTGCTTTTGCTTTAAATTCATTCTGAGGATAAAATGCATGATAAATCTCATGACAGATTGCAAAATTCGCATTTACCCGGGATAATGATGTATTGATCAAAATATATCCCAATGCATCTCCATGGTAGCACAGTGCCCCGATTTCTTCATCCGCAAACGGTATTTCCAGTACAATGTACCCTCTTTGGCGCAATGCAGGCCGGACGATCTGGAGAATATTCAGCATGTCTTTGTCTTCACTGATTCCGGTAAAAGAATAGAACTTTGCAACTTTACTGTCCATCTGTGTTCTGTTTTTTTCACTATATTCTATTATTTTCCGTAATCTGTCGATATTCATATAATAAATACTACCTCGATATGTTTAAGAATCTTCCCTTTGCACTCATTACTTCGTCTATATTTTCTAATAATTTCAATAAAGTATTTGCTATCTTTTCCTGTTCCTTTGCAGGCTCTCCTGCATAAAACGTGACTTTTTCCGGCTCCTGCTCATACATTTGCGGAACTGGAAACGGATCCCGTAAAAAATATTCCGTATTCTCACCCAAAGCAGCAGATATTTTCTCCATATCCGTTCCGGTAATGTCTTGTACTCCGTTCAAAATTCTGGACATCTTCTTGGCATCAATCCCTGTCTTCATGCTAAGATAAGTCTGTTTGATCTTCCTTGCATCTAAGTACAAATTCAGGTTCTCGATATATTTGGTCATATGTTCCAGTCCTCTCCGTTATTTATGGTATGATAAGCTCAAAAATCCATGCTATCACACTCTATATCATGTCCGGTGTCCTATTTATTATACACTTTTTGTTAGACAATGCAACATTTTTATCTCATTATATGGGTTTTCTATGTGGTTTTATTACTTATATTGTCCATATTTTACATTTTTGTCATTGTTTAATCTTATTATATGACTTTATTCTCCCGTCGTCCCGGCTACCACCGTCACAGATTCCTTCCCATAATACTCCGCACAGGCCGTATTTACCCACACATAACCATTCTCAGGCTGCAGATCGGTATACATGAGCAGTTCCACATAATTCAGCGGTTGGAACACCGGATTTTTCACGGAATCATCCTTCAGCACCGTGATCCGCTCTTCCCAGCCGGCGCCGTAGGCCTGTGCCCAGCCGTTTCTCCACATGCGGTAGGCACGGTAACTGGTGGTGCTCTGGACATTGCCGAACAGAACGACTGCTGCCAGAAGTGCCCCCGTCACTGCAAAATAACGCAGGAGGTATTTCTGTGCCAACAGGTCTGCCTTTTCGCTCTTTTCCGCTTTCAGAACCCGCTTTGCGATCCAGCCACACCAGTACAGTACATTGGCCACCATCCACAGCACATAGAAATACCACAGGATAGCTCCCTGCCTGCCGCCGCCCATGGTGCCGTCCACGTAGATCGTTGCAGTAGCCTGGGAGGCATATACCCCGAAGGTCAGCGCAGTAAACAGGCCGGGGAAGTGGAACTCATAGCTCATTTTTCTGACAGCTTTCCAGAAGAAAGGAATCAGCAGAACCAGTAACAGCAGAACCTTCAGATTCGTCCAGCTGATAATATTCAGAAAAGTTCTCTCCAGGGACAGCCAGATGGCCATCAAAGGGGAATTGGCTGTGCTGCCGCCAAAATTGCCGTTGAGTCTGGTGGCTGTCAGCGGAGAAGTCACACACATCAATACGCTGAGTGTCTCTAACAGAGTCACGATCCAGGTCCGGCGAAAAGCATCTTTACGACAGATCAGGAATAAGATCTGCAGACAGATCAACAGGCACATGGTGGATACGCTGGTGGAAAAATTGTTACCACCCACCAGAATCGCCAGCAGGCAGGCCAGCACGGTAAGCACGACCCGCTTTGCCTTGCCGGTCTCGCGAAGCGCAATTTCCAGATACAGTGTCAGCAGGACCAGTGACAAGCTATACACAAAAGTGTAATTCACCGAACCGTTATACCAATAAAAGCTTTCCTCCGGATAGGGGCAGTAAAGCACCTGGAGAATTGCCATGGGAATACCGATGGGCAGGATCAGCCAGCGGTTCTCCTTTGCCTGGCCCGCAATGCATTCTCTGAGTAGCAGGAACTGGGACAGGATCACGGAACCGATCATCAGATAGGGGGTGATCCGGTAAAAATGTTCTCCAAATGCCGCAGGCTGCAAAGCCGACAGAATCAGTATGGAAAATCTGGCTTCCCACACATTTTGTGCCAATGTCTGGTATATCGCATGAAATACACCGGCGATTCCTTCTCCGGCCTGCATTGCCCGGTACATATATTTTCCGAAAGACCAGTCATCTGCAGAGGGATAATCGTATTTTGCGATCGTAAACAGCGGCCACAGGATCACCGCCAGTGCCAGGATCCACGCGATGTGGATCAATATCATTTTCTTTCGTTCTGTCAGTTTCATTGGTATAAAATATCCTTTCTTACAATAGATCCGGCGTCCAGTCCATATCTACATCACTTCCGCCGCTGTCTCCACCGGAACTGCCGCTGTCACTGCTTCCGCTATCGTTGCTGCCGGAATCACTACTGCCGGAATCACTACTGCCGCTGTCATCATCGTCGTCATCGTCATCATCCTGCGCAGGTTCCGGGGTCGGAGCCGGTGTGGGCGCAGGGGTCGGAGTGACTGCAGGCTTTGTCGCAGCAGGTTTGGTCGTGGGCTTTGGCGTGGTGCCGGGATTCTGGGTGGCTGCAGGTTTCTGAATACTTCCGCCGGTCTTGTCTCCCGACACGGTTCCGCTGCCGGTGATCGTCTGCCCATCGTTCCCGGCTGTACTGTTGCCATCTGCACTGCCGGTGATTTTGCCGGTAATGCTTCCCGTGACGCTTCCGGATGCAGTGGTATCATGGTTTTCTTCATAAGCCGCAAAAGGATCCTGTTTTGCCATTTCTCTGACCGCACCGGCGCTGACCCAGTATTTTCCGTCAAACCATTGTACTTCTCCGTCAAAAATACGGATCTGCGGGGTATCACTGTCTGTGGCACCCTTGGTGTTGTCCGCTGCGTTGCCGTTCTCTCCGCCGTCCGTGGCGGCACCGGTTCCCTCTGCTGTATTTGCATTGTCCTCTGCTGTCATATCCTCTGTCACCTCATAGGACGTGTATTCCGGACGGGTCTCCAGTCCGATCATTTCCCCGCCAAAGCGATAGTCCTCTGCGGTAATACCCCCACCGATTCCCTGCCACAGGCAGTTCTCACCGGTAGCATCATAGGCATAGAGGATCAGATCCGTATAATCTGTTCCCTCCAGCAGTTTTTTCTTGATTTCTTCGGAAGGCTGCTCTGTCAGAATCTTTCCTTCGGAATCAAAGCTTCCCGTGTAAGTGATATACTCCATGCCCTCCCGGTTGCTCCAGAGAGAATAGACATCTAGCGCACCTTCTCCGGTATGGACATCACAGGTATAGTCTCCCGTGAGCACACCGCCCTGCATGGTTCCCTGTTCATGGGTAATGCTCCCGGTAGCGCTGTCCACGCTCCAGGCTTCGAAGGCACCGTTCCAGTCCTTCATGGTTTCCGGTGTATCTGCCAGAGGCGCTGTTGTATCCGAAATCTCTGTCGTTGTATTTTCCCGGGCTCTGGCTTCTGTGGTTCCCGTTTCCTGTGTGGCATCGGGATTCTCAGTTTCTGCCGGATCCGCGATGTTCCCGTCCGCACCGGCCGCTGTCACTGTTACCAGCCGGATCGTTGCACCCTCCTGGCTCAGAAAACGTTTCGTGTCACTTCCGGTATACCACACCCTGGAGAAGCATTGTCCCTCTTCCGTATAGCCGGTCTGTACATAGAGCAGAGGCTGACTGTCTCTTTCCAGATAGTAGTTTCGCTGTCCTTCTTTCAGTTTGGGCATCATGGTGGTGAACCAGTCCTCGCTGTCGATGAGATTCACACTCTCACTCAGATACTCGGTCAGCTCCAGATCATTTTGCATTTCCTGTGCACGGCTGCGGATCCCCTCTGTCTCTTCCTCCAGATTCACGCTGAGCTCCTGTAGAGCAGCAAATGCTTCCTCATCCGCATAGAGCCGGTAATCCTGTTCCAGCATATCCCGCTGTTTGCGGATGTATCCCGCTCTGTTGTAGGCATCGGCCAATGACAGATAATCCTCCTGGGTAAACTCTCCTTTATTATATTTTGTCTCCAGATTGAGAATCTCCAGCTCCAGCTCTGAGAGCATCGGCTGTGCCTCTACGGGAGTCACGGCATCCTTCGCATTTTCATCACTGCCATCTCCGCAGGCCGTCAGGGATGTTACCAGAACAGCGCTCATGGCCAGTGCCAGAAATCTTGTTGCTTTTCTTTTCATCTTTTTGTCCTATCTGTTTTTCATTCTTAACTATTGTGCATCACTGATCAGTTTTCGCAGGAAAGTATCCGCCTCCGAGCCCTGTGCATAGGTTCCCATGTTCAGGACCTGCTGTGCCAGAGCGTAGATGCTGCGGGCCTGCACCGGACCGTAGATGGTAATGTCCTTGCCATCCTTGTTCAGGATGATGTATCCGCGGAATGCATATTCCACCTTATACTGGTTTGCCGGAAGGCCGACCAGTACGGAAGTGAACCGGTATCTGCCACTCACGGTCTCATAAATACTGTCCTGATGGGTGCCGTTGGCATTCGTACCGTAAGCCAGTCCGCTGATGACTTTTTCGCCGCCTTTGATCATGGGATAGCTTGTCCGGTTGGCATTGTTCATGACCAGTGTTCCGTATTCCTTCAGATGATAACCGTTCACACCATTTCCCAGCAGTTGTGCTCTGAGGTCCGTACTGATACCGGTCTTGAAGCGGATTCCCGCTTTTCCGGTAATCCGGATGGAAAATCCATGGTAGGTCAGCAGATCCGTAAGTCCCGGCTGTTCTGTGGCCACATAGGCATTGTTACGATATTCCAGGGTCCAGACATACATGCCGATGGGCGCTCCGTTCTCATTATACCGGTACACGACCGCCGACTGGGCATTTCCGTTCGGCAGTTTGACGATACGGCGGTTATTCCGCACCTGTGGTGTATAGGCAATACCGTCCACGTAGATCGTGGAAGCATCGTAACCCGACGGTACCTGCAATACCACATTGGTAGAGGAAGTCGGCATCGGGCAGGGGCTGGACGGCATATTTTCATAGACCGGAATCTTGAAGACAAAGGTATTCTCCAGTGCTCCTGCACTTTCGTACAGTTTCTTCATGCTCAGTGCCTCGCTGGTGGGTGCTGAGATGTTCTGCATATACTGATGGGTATATACCGGATTGCTGGCAGTGGGGGATACATTGAATTTCTGTAAATACAGGGTATCCTGGCCCTTACGTATGTAGCCTGCGGAGATTACTTCCGCTCCTCCAAGGATCGAGTAGTAGGCTCCATGCCAGTCATGATCTTTGGCATAATTCAATCCATTGCGGATCACTTCTTCGTTGGTACTGCCGGAAGCTCCCACATTGAAATAATTGTAATAATGTTCATAACCGGGATAGGTGCCGGAGATCAGCGGAGATGTCCCCTCTCCCTGCTCCTGCAGTACTCTGGCTGCCAGATGGAACGGGCTGACCTGCCGGTTCTCCTCCGCACCGATGGACCAGAAAATATGGTAGAATTTCATTGAGGTCTCCGGTGCGTTCTGACTGCTGTTCATGAAAGTTCCCTCGAGGAAATTCTTTACCGCTTCTTCCGTATGATAGCTTGCGTTGTAGGTCAGCTGTTCAAACTGGAAAATGGCATTCTCCTGCAGGGAATTTCTGGGGTCCATGTATAATTTCAGTACATCTTCCGAAGCGAAATACCAGTTGGGGCTGTGCTGTCCTTCCTTGCAATAATCCCCGTAACTCTTATAGACCAGACTTTTTCCGCCCTGCAGTTCGTTGTTGACTGCGGTCTGGAAATCCAGTCCGGTATTCTGTCGTACAAAAGTCCAGTTGGGATGTTTCTGTTTCAAAGCCTGCAATGCCTGCCGGTAGCTCTCCGGAAACTGCTCGATGTCCGCATAGACACCGGTGGCATTTTCCTCTGCCAGCATAACCGCCGCTCCGGGATTCATGCCGTACAGTTCTTCCCATTCCAGAAAACGTTCATCCGAGCATGCCAGATAATCCCGGGGGATATATCCCTCGTAGACCTTGCCCTTTACCTCGGCGGATACTTTTTCCCAGACCTGATAATCTTCATCCACTGTCACATCCCGGATCTCCACCATCTGTCCACTGGGCACGGTGACCACTTTTGTGCTGTCTTCCGACGCTTCCGCACGGATCGTCAGATCATCGCACAGATAGACCAGTGCCATGACTTCCCGGTCTTCTACTATATTCTGCAAAGCCCCTCGTGCTTCTTCGATCCATGCCTGATCTTCTTCATCCAATGCATGCGTCTGATAGGTATTTCCCTCGTAGGTGAATATAAATGCCGCCAGGAGAATTGCTCCCAGAAATGCCAATTTTCTCTTCATGTAACGTGACTCATTCCTTATTCTATGGTTGCTGTGTTGCCCGTTCTATCCTGCATCTACGTCGGGCATCACTCTATGTGCTTCAGTTTCTTATGCAGTACCCGGATTCCCTTCGGTGCAATGGCAAACAGTGTATGATAACACTTGTTCTTTTTGGTAAGCCAGGGGTTTTTCATGGCTCTCCACCAGCCGTGACGCAAGTCACGCACCACCCTGCGGTAGAATGCGTTGTCCCCGGTCATCTGTGCAATAGGGATGTGCAGCAGATAATCCAGCCGCTGGAAAATGCCGAACCGGAATGCGATTTCCGACAGCTCCGGATATTTTTTATCCACCAGTGCAAGCACCATGTCCGCATTGTCGATATTGTCGGCGAATACTCTGGAGAACCGGTTCTTGTCTCTGGTATTGCTGTCCGGACGATAAAATACATGATACGCCTGTCCGGGAATGCATGCAATCCCCGGAACTGCACTTTCCTCCCGGGTCAGCATTTTTACTAATAAATGAAAATCTTCATTCAGTGCCCCCACCGGAAATTGTTCTATGGTAAACAGGTCCTTCCGCAAAAGCTTGGTACAGAAGGAGCAGTCTCCGCGGTGCATCAGAAGTTCCTTCAGAAAATCTTCTGCCGGGATCACCTGTTCCGTTGCCACCGGCTCGCAGATATTCGGTAAAATATTGCCGTCTTTGTCGATTTCATCCCTGCCGACCTGCGCTACGGGCATTCCGGTCTTTTCGATTGCCCCGTACAGCCGCTCATACATATCCGCATCCACGTAGTCATCGCTGTCCACAAAGCCCACATATTCTCCCCCGGCCTGCTGTAATCCGAAATTCCGGGCGGAAGAAGGCCCGCCGTTCTTTTTATGGAAGACGCGGATTCTCTCATCCTCCGTTGCCAGCCGGTCACATAATGCCGGTGTCTCATCCGTGGAACCGTCATCGATCAGCAGGATCTCCAGATTTTCGTAAGTCTGTGTCCGCAGGCTTTCCACGCAGCGGGGCAGATACGGTATGATATTGTACACCGGCACGATCACACTGATCAGCGGTTGCTTGGTTACACTACTGTTCACTGTTTATTCTCCTATACATAGACCGCTCCGGGATTACAGGGGCCGGAGAGCAGGGGCCGTCATTCCATAATTGTGGAATCACCGGGGCAGGTGTTGTGATGTCCTGCATCACATTCTGGCCGGCATCCGGCATTTCCTGTTCTTCTGACATTTCTGGCAAGAACTTCATTTTCCGGCACAGTTCGATCAATCTTTCCGCAGCCGTCCGGGCATTCCATTCCCCGACAATGGTCTGCTGTGCGTTTTCTCCCAGTCTGCGGCACTCTCCGGGATCCCTGAGAAGCCGTTCCACGGTCCGAAATAATTCCTGTTCCTCACCGTCCCGGTACATCCTGCCGTTTTCTCCCTGACGGATCAGCCAGGGAGCCGCTCCGATCATATGATCTGCCACCACAGCACAGCCGCTGTTCATGGCTTCATTCACCACTGCCCCCCAGCCTTCTTTGCGGTCACTGGTGACCAGATAGATTTCTGACTTTTCCATGGCCGCCCGGACTTCTTCCGGGCCTTGAAAACCGGGAAAGGTGATCACGTCGGTCACTCCGAGTTCCTCTGCCAGGCGATGCGTCTCTTCCTCCAGTTCCCCTCCGCCGATCATGGTAATATGAAACGTATTTTCTTCCAGATGTTCTTTTAAATAAGATGCTGTTTTCACCACCAGCTCCGGATGCTTCCAGTCGATCATCCGGGCCGCCCACAGAATACTGCCCGGTTCTTTGTGATTGAAGGGCTGCCCTGCCTCGTAATGCCTGGTCTCCGGGAAATAGCCGAAGCGCAGCATTTTGCCGGGGTAGGCATGGATCAGGTGATAATCGCAGGGCACATAAGCTCCTGCGCACAGGAAATACACCGGTGCCTTACGGTATCTGGTGTGATCCTTGTATTTTTGCAACAGGCCTCTCGGAGAAACAGCCTTCCATTGCCCTTCCTTATATAAGCGTTCATTATAACGGAAGATCGGTTTTCCGGCAGTCAGTCTCTCCTGAATATAGCTTTCTTCATCGCATCCGCCGAAGATCACCACATCCGCGGTAAACAATAGTTTCTCAAACTCTTCCGCATCTGTGACGGCGTTGCTGTTCGACTCAGAGCCGGGCGTTTTCTCCACCCCAGACTTATGTGCACACGAATTCTTCGCAGCGTAGCGCACGTAGGGACGTTCCTCGGCCTGCCAGCCCATCTTCACCCGCTCTTCTTCCATGGGCTGTGTCTGCAGGAAACAGAAATCTCCCTCCAGCAATTCATACAGAGCATCACAGAAGGGCAGCTGATGATGATTAAAATAGTTTGAGACAAATATCAGCTTCATTCCTTCCTCCCTGCTATGTTTGCATAGATTTCCTGCAGTTTTGCGAAATTTTGCTCTTTATTATGGGTTTTTCTTGCATGTTCTCTTGCATTTTTTGAGTATTCCAGCATTTTCTCCGGAGAACTCCACATTTCGATAATAGAATTTGCCATGGAATTTACAATATTTTCCAATTCTTCTGTTTTTGTCGTTTTATAATTTCGCATGTTATTTTTGCTTTCAGAAGCATCTGACGCATATTTGTCATTTTCAGCCACTTCCGACAGCTGATGTCCCCGGCACCACAGGCCGTCCCTTCCGCCATCAAACAGGCTGGGGATTCCCCCTACCTCCGTGCTGATACAGGGAACTCCCAGAAGCATGGCCTCTCCCAGGGAATTCGGTGAATTTTCCAGAGAGGAACAACACAGGAACAGATGACTTTTCAGAAATCTTTCCTTCATTTCTTCTCCGGTCAGTTTTCCGAGGAAGTGTACCCTGTCCTCCAGCTGTCCTTCCCGGATCAGTCTGCGCAGGTAACGGCCATATGCCGATATTTTCAGCTTTTCCTTCGGCGTCCGGTATGCCGTCAGATCATTTCCTGCCACATACACCTGTACCCGGGGATATTTCTCCCGGATCTGTGGCAAGGCCTGCAGCAGATAGTGCAGTCCTTTCAGAGGATAATCCGCCTGACTGACGAAAATGGAATAGGGTTCACAGTGCTCCGGCTGCCATTGTCCTTCATAAAAGGAAGCCCGCAGGGTCTCATTCATCGTATAATAATGTGCCTTGGGATTCCACGCGGTAGTCACTGCCCTGTCCCAGGCGGTTCTTCCGGTGATATTGCCGGCAAGTCCTATTGCTTCCCTCTCCATTACACCTCTGCGGGCAAATTTTTCCTGCTGGCTACGCAGGGTATCCTTCTTCACCAGATCCCGGAAAGTGGTCTTGTGGATCTCCGATTCCGGCATATCGGCAAAATATGCCTCCGCACACAACGTACAGATTCCCTGAATTCCCACCAGTATCTTCTCCTTGTGGGGAAACACCCGGCATACTGCCAGTGTGTGTGGATATTCCGTGCCGAAACAGTGGATCACATCCGGTGAAAAGTCTTCCGTGATCCGATGCAGTTCTTCTTCCAGCAACGGCTGATATCTGTCGGGGTGTACGGTGTCTTCGTGGAATCCATAACACGTGATATTATATATTTCAGCATCTGTATTTGTCTGTAAATGCTCCCGGTCTTCTTTTTCCCGTGGCATTGCTATCTGCAGTCTCCAGGGCACCTCCGTATCTGCCGGCACCGGGAATGCCACAGCCAGCTCCAGGTCACTGGAATTCTCCGCGGCTACCTGCTCCAACAGACCGGACAGCCAGCCCTCTTTATTCGAAGCTTCTTTATGCAATGCTTCGGCTATGACCGGAAGCATGATATTGCAGACCCACAGCACTTTCATAAATTAAATCCTCTTTTAATTAAAGATCCAGTTTAGATACGGAAGCAGCCGTATCTCCACATCATACATTCCCCGCAACAGCATTACGAAATACAATAGATATGCTACAACAACACCAATAATACACAGGGTTCGGAACCATCCCTTTCTGGCATCCTTCAGCACACCCGGAATCAGGAAAATCTGGCTTTGGATCAGGTAATATGCCACTCGGGATACTTCCGGGATAAAGGAGCCGCAGGAATAGAGCACCAGTCCCGCCAGATTCAGGTAGAAGTAATAACGGTTTCTGCGATTTTCCTGAGCGCTGTCCTTCCAATAGATCAGGCATAGTATCAGCACTGCCAGGCATTTGGCGATGTTGACATAGGATAACTGTCCGTTGTCGAACATGGAATCCTTGTAATAGGGATAGAACCGGAAGATAATATTCCGGTACACATCCTGTCCGAAGATCAGAGATAAGATCAGTAATACGCCAACCGCATAGTGCCACTTTTTCAGCCGGATCCGGCACAAGAGATCTATCACAATATATGCCGGGATGACCAGCAGTACCGATTTGTGGATCGTACAGCCCATCAGCACCCAGAGAAGAAACTTCCCATATTCTCCCCGCAGCACATATTTCTGCGCATACATGGCCAGTGCCAGTGCGAAATAGTAACGTACCGAATTCATACTATTAAAGTAAAATCCCTGTGTCAATAACAGGAACAGGGAAAATACATACCAGTCCGCCTGATCATGCAGTGCCTTCAGGAAAAAGAAGACCGTAATCAGGGAAAAGAAGCCAAAGATCGGAAGATAAGATCCCTCTCCGAAAATCAGATGGAAAAATTTCACCAGATACACAAAACCGGTTTCGTAGGAGACATGCCTTCCTTGATCGATCAGCTGAAATTTCAGCCAGTAGACCCAGTAATCACCGCCCACAGCAATGCGGCAGGCAGAAACCCCGGCCAGGAGACAGAAGATGGCGAATTCCGCCACAGCATTGCACGCCTGCTGTCTGTCCGGCCCGGCCGCCATCAGATTCCCGGAGGTATTCCCACGAAAGGAGCGTCTGCCGGATAGATATTCTGTCGTATAGTCACGATTTTTTACCAGAAAACCGAATGCTACGGTAACAGCTGTCAATATGATATACACCAGTGCGCTCTTCTCCATGTGGAACCTCCTTTCCTCTTACCATTTTCCCGAAAACAACCATAAGCAAATGCCTTACCGCCGTGATCCGTGTTCCTTTGCTTCTTGGATACCTTCCCGCATCCACTGTCTGGCCTGCTGCAGGCGTACCTCTGTGCACAACATGCCCTTATGCGCATATAAAAACCTCAGCGCCAGCGGCCATTCCAACCATCCATACAGATAATGATACAATACTCCTCTGTCATGGAAAAATTTTTCATTATAGCCATGAAACCAGGTGGATTCCCCGGCTTCCTCTCTGCCGATGGTCACCGGTGCAGTATATACACGGCAGCCTTTTTTAATAAACTCCGTTAAAAACAGGCTGTCTTCTCCATTGCTGTATTTTGCTCCACCGCCAAACAGCAGGGAGAACGTAATACCAGATTGCAGCAGGCTTTCTCTGCGTACAGCAAAGCTGACTGCTCCATACCGCCCGCAATTATACCAGCGTACCGGTTTCCGTTCCGTAATATGGTAGGTGCGGCGTTCTTCCTCCACCTCGATATTGAAAATGATCATATCGGCCCGGGGATTCCGTTCAAACTCCGCAAGAACAGCCGCCTCATAACCATCTTCATACACAATATCTGCATCCGAAAAAAGGCAGATGTCCCCTTCCGCCCGAAGGATGGCCTCATTGCGGCTTCTGCCGATGCCACGGTCGGGAAAACTGCAGAAACGGATTCTTCCGTTCCCCGGAGATATCTGCATTTCCTCCTGCCCCAGCCGGTCGCACTGATTGATGATCACCGCGTCCGATTGCAGGTTCATATGTTGTACGGTCTCCGGAAGAGAAGCATTCATTACCGATGCCAGAACTTCTACCTTCATGCCTGCTCTCCTCCGTGTTCTGTATTCTGTGTCTGTATGGCTCCCGGCAGAAAATAATAGCTGCGAATCAGCTGTTCATCCGCATTCCACAGGAAGGCTCCGTCCACAGAGCAGTCCTGGGTATGCAGATACTCTAATACCGCTTCCAGTCTCTTTCCTACCCGTTCTCCGGCCGGCACCGCCAGCAGAAATGCATCTGCCTTACGAAGTGTCTCTCCACTCTCCGGGCATAACAACGGACTGGGAACCGCTACATATTCCACCGGTATTCCCTTCCGGATCTTACCTGTCTTAGCCAGCTTCTGCAAATCCTCCACGACTTCCTTCGGATCCGCTTCCGGCAGTGCCACACATACTGCCACACGGCAGATTTCCGCATTTTCGGACTCCTTTGCCTGCTTTTTATCGTACACTTTCTCCAGCGTATACATCAGATTTTCCGCAAATCCCACACTGCGCACCGTTCCCAGACTGTTCAGTCCGTAGCGTCTGCGAAGTGTTGCCGGCAGCCAGATGCTGTCCTGCGAGATCTCCACCAGCAAAAAGAGGACTACTGCAAAAAACAGAGACAATACCGCCGCCAGAATGACTGCCCGCACCGGGCGCACATCCGGTACCACGACTTCTGCAAAATCTCCGTGATCCAGCACTTTGATCCGGTCGATCTCCACGATACTCTCTGCAAATTCGTCACACATGGTATCCTCCACTGCATGGGCCAGAGCAATACTCATCTCCGGATCCTGAGTTGCCGCCTGTGTCACCGGAACACTGAAATCCGAGGGAAGTGTTGCCGAGAGGTCTGCGATCCACTGATCTCTGCCCAGAGACAGTGCTTCCGAAGCTCCATTGTCTCCCCGTTCCACAGCCTCCTGCAGATGCTTCTCCACACCATCCAGGAATTCTCCCGTATGGATCATGGTGTTCCATGTAGCCTCGTTAATGTAGTACGCACCCGCCGCATTGGGGTTCTCTTTATATTCTACCTTATAAGTGGAAGAAGCCGCATACCCTGGATCGGGCTGCAGCACCACATTTTTTACATAATAACCGCCACCGAACAGTAATGTTCCCACTACTGTCACAGCCAGTATTTTCCACAGATTGCGGCATAGCCGCAGACACATAAGTCTCAGGTCGAAGGGCTCTTTTCCGTAGCTTACTTCCATGCGTCTACCTCCTGCCTTCTCAGTCGTCATCCTTCTCGGCACGACCATCGTAGGTTGCCTTGAAAGCCGTTACCTGTTCGCTCTCCACACCCTCGGTACTGTCCGGCCAGAACAATACCTTCAGTGTCAGAAGCATCAATTTAAGATCCAGCCACACAGAATAATTCTCGATATATGTTAAATCCAGTTTTAATTTATCATACGGAGAAGTATTGTACTTTCCGTATACCTGTGCGAAACCGGCCAGTCCCGCTTTCACCTTCATACGGAATGCGAACTCCGGCATGACTTCCATGTACTGTGCAATAATCTCCGGGCGCTCCGGTCTGGGGCCGATGAAAGACATATCTCCCCGCAGAATATTGATCAGCTGGGGCAGTTCATCCAGTCGGCATTTGCGGATCACCTTACCCACGGGAGTGATACGCTTATCCCCTTTCTGTGCCAGACGTGCCACGCCGTCCTTCTCGGCATCAGTGCGCATACTGCGGAACTTCATAATATAGAATTCTCTCTGTCCGATGGTACAGCGCACCTGCTTGTACAGCACAGGACCGCCGTCATAAAGCTTGATGGCAAGCGCTGTCAGAAGCATCAGCGGTGAAGTCACTACCAACAGGATCAACGAGCAGATCACATCGATAGATCGCTTGATGAACCGCTGCTCCATGCTCAGGGAGTACTCTCTGGTCAGCAGGATAGGCGTGTCAAATACATGCAGTTCCTCGGAGCCAACTAAAATAACATCTGATATTTTAGGCATGACATAGACACGGATGGAATGAGCATAGCAGAATTTCAGAATAATATTACGATCCTTTTCATTAATATCCCAGATTACTACCGCATTGATCTCACCGTTCCGGTAATTATCCAGAATCTCACGACACAGCTCTGTTGTACCCTTTTTGATGTGCTCGCATTTTGTGATCTTATATTTGTCCTTACGGCTTTCAAATTTGTTGACAATGTCTTCGATGGGACGATCGCCGTGGATCAGCAGAAGCTCTCTGGGCGGGAATGCTGTACGATAGATCTTGTTGGCAATATTGGCATAGATGATCACCGCTATGATCTGTAAAAATACCATCAACAGGAACATATCCGCCGGAAAAATGCTACGGGCCATCATACACAGTTCCGCATAGATCAGCACATCCGCCATCAGGGTTGCAAACACCTGGGAGAAAATAATCTCCGTGTTTTTCATGTATCCCAGACGCATGCCGCCGTAGGTCACGGAGAAAAATATCAGGATTGCACTGTAGATACCGTTTTCCAGCAGAAAGCCACGATACCAGATCTTCTGCAGGGGATCTACCAGCTGGAACTGGAAATGGAACTGCCACATGTAGGCAAACAGGCTGATCTCCAGCAACAGACAGATCATCGACAACCCTATATTGATCAGACGCTTAAAGGATTCCCTTTTCCGCAGTCGGTTTTCATAATAATTACCGTTTGTATTCAAAACAAACTCCTCCTATACTCTGCGTTTTACGGCGCGTACCGCCCAGAAGCAGAAATGCCAGGCACTGTTCGGCACTGACATGCCTTCCGCCTTACGGTACAGATTCCAGATCCTCCGCAAAGCTTCCAGCTTATTCGATGACAGGGATTTCCCTGCTCTCCGATATTTTACCAAATTTTGGTCCAAACCACAAGCTACATAACCCTCCCGCAGTATTCTCCACCACAGGGCAGTGTCCTCACTCTTGATCTGGGGCATCTGCAGTTGTTCTTTCGACAGCTGTTCCATATCGAACATCACGGTACTGGTAAAGATTGTGGTATTTTTCAAAGCTTCTTTATAAGTAATCGTGGCCGGCACACGGACAATCTTTCCGATACCCTTGCCATTCTCATCGGCGAATTCATAGCCGGTAAACACAAAGGCTGCCTGTTTCTCTTTCAGAAAAGCCAGCTCTTTTTCCAGCTTGTCCGGTGTCCACAGGTCATCTGCATCCAGATAGGCCAGATACCGGCCTTTTGCTTCGTTGACTCCCAGATTACGTGCTCTCGCCGCCCCCAGATTCGTAGAGTGAGTCAGCAGACGGATTCTCGTGTCTCCGGTTCTCTGAATATATTGTTCTATGATCTCCCTGCTGCGATCCGGGCCGCAATCCTCCACCAGCAGCAGTTCCCAGTGTGGATACGTCTGTGCCCGGACGCAGTCCATCGTTTCTTCTATATAACGTTCTGCCCGGTACACCGGCACCACAATACTGATCAGTTCCTGTTCCATTTTGCTTTCCTGTTCCTAATTCTTACAAATCGTTATAATTTTCCCTATCTTTCCGCAAGATGCTTACTTACATCACGATCAGGAAATATCCGCCAAAGGACCGCAGTCTGCCGTCCGCAGCCTCTTGCAATTCCTTCTGTACATCCTCCGACAAGTCCTCCGGCAATAAAATGTAGTCTATACCGGCCTTCCCGGCGCTGTCAAGGCACGCAGCAAAATCTATTTTCCTGCCACCGGCTTCTGTCGTGGTATTTTCATCTGTCCGCAGATATTCCGTCTCCCCGGTAGTCTCCAGGTGGCTCATCCACAGATACATATCTTCCTGCCAGGTCTCATAGGTATCATAGGAGTAGCTGCCCAGCGATGCATCCCAGATGCTTCTGCCGTATACCGGGTGGATCTCAGCGCTGTAGGCTCTGGCAGCCTCCATGACCTCCTTCGGCGCCCACAGACTGTATTCCCGTGAGTTTCCTTTTTCCGCATTGTATACAGAAAGCTGCTCCAGAATTTCCCTGGCGGGAGTTCCCTGTTGCTGTCCGGGCATTCCCGTCAGTGCCGGTATCTGCGTTGTCTGTGCCACGGTCCATTCCGACACCGGGTTTCCACCCAGGAACAGGATGCCCAGCAGGATCAGCGCAGCCATCCCGTTTCGCAGGCTTTTCTCTTTTAATAAGTTACACAGAAAGTCCGTTGCCGCCCATGCGATCAATGCTGTCTGGGGCACCGCCGCCCAGATCCATACATAAGAGTAAAAGGCGGTCTGGTATTTTAACAGGATCAGTGCCGTTACGGGACAGATACAGCCAAATGTCACCAGCGCTCCGTAAAGATACAGCCGTTTCCGTGCTTTTTCCGCCCCAGATGCATTGGCTTCTTTTCCGGAACCATAGAGGACAAATCCCAGATACAGGATCGCCAGCAGCAAAAGTGCCGCAAATTTTCCATGTTGTGTATAGTCGGTCCAGCCTGTCAGGGCGGACTGCAGAAGTGTCATCATTCTGTAGCCTCCTCTCCTGACCTGCCATGTGCATCAGTCATTTTCCGTTTTTCCCATCGTTTCCGGAACTGGGAAACCAACGCTCCAAGTATCAGCCATGCCACAGTAACAAGCAGGCAGACTCCCGCGCCATACAGGGTCCAGACTATGCAGGCCTCCGACAGGATACAAAGGATCACGCCCGTATATTTTCTGTCCATCAGACAGGACAGCAGATACGGAAGCAACACCGCCGCCCGGATCGTCACACCGCGGAATCCTCCGTAAAACACATCAAATCCATCCACTCCGGGCATATAGGCCCCTGTACTGAACAGTATTCCCACGATCAGCAAAAACGTCCGTCTTTTCACAGAATTTTCCGGAAAAAGTGCTTTCCCCAGACTTCCGTAAGCTACATAAGACAACAGCAGCGTAATGCAGGGGATCAGACGATACACCACGTCTACGGGTGCCATACCCGTAAAACGGCTGATGGCCCCGTACAGAGTGGGCAGGCACAATATTTTCAGCCGTAAGGACATCCCCATCGAATATGCCGTCCCCGTGAGAGGATTCACGGTATAAACAGCATTTTCCCTGAGAAATGTGTTCACGGTCTCCACCGTCATATCTCCGGTCAGCCACATGCGGTTCCCCGTCAGTATCCGCAGGATCTGCAGCAGGATCAGAAATGCCAGGATGCCTGTGAGAATCTGTGTACTTTTTTCCTTTGCCGTGTCTGTCCCGCTGTTTTGATCCGCAACCGGATCATTTTTACCGGCTGTGGCCCGTTTTCGTGTCTGTCTGGATATTACAGACAATAATATCGCCGCCAGCAGAACGATTCCCACCTCTGCCAGCAGCAGATCCGTTACAGTCAAAAAAGACCACCCTAACAGGCAGCCTGCCAAATGGGCGATCTCTGTCAGCCCGATAATGATCAGGCTCCCCCTGATCAAAATATCCGATGTCCGAAAAGTCATTTCATCTCCCATACCCGCCTTTTTCTTACGCGGGCTTTTGTACATTTTACCATATTTATATGGACTTGACAAATATAACAGCATTTCCATACAACAAAAAACCGCGTACCGGAAACTTCCCCATTCCGATACGCGGTCTTTCTCAGTCTGCAGAGGAGAATACTGCATCTGCTTAATTAACAAACTCTCCCTGTTCCAAATAATTAAAATTAATATGTTACATAGCCTTATAATCCAGTCGGATGTTGTCGGCGATACGTGCGATGTACTCGCTGTTCGTAGGTCTTGTCCTTCCGGAGGCTACAGAATAGCCAAAAATCTTTTCGAATGTCTCCACATTTCCTCTGGACCAGGACACTTCAATGGCGTTCCTGATCGCGCGTTCCACTTTCTGATCTGTGGTCTTGAAATGTTTCGCGATGGTGGGATATAACAGCTTTGTAACGCTGCTTACTACCTCCATGTCTTTCCCTGACAAAATGATTGCATCACGCAAATAGTGATAACCCTTCAAATGCGCCGGCACCCCTATCTCCAACATGATTTTGGTTACATATCTCTCTAACTCTGAATCTTTTACTGCAACAATATCCAAAACAAGTCCCCCTTTTTACTTGTCGAGTATTGCTCCTCTGCAGTGACTGATAGAGAAATCATATCATAGCTGTCGATATTTGAAAAGACATTTTTCCGTTAAAATATAGTTAAGAAACTAAAAATGTTACATTTTACCCCTATTTTGTAACATTTTTACGTACATAAAAAACGGATATTTATGCGGTTTTTCTTAAATTTCCTCTTTTACCAGGTAAATCGGACGGCGTTTTACTTCCATGTATGCCTTTGCCAGATACTGCCCCAGAATACCCGTACAGAAAAACTGTACGCCGCTGGTCATCAGGATGATGCACACCAGAGAAGGCCAGCCGGACACCGGATCTCCGAAGATCAGCTTCCGCACGATGATAAATATGATCATCAAAAAGGCAATGATGCAGAACAGCACGCCCACAAAGGAAGCGATCAGAAGCGGTGCCGTGGAAAATGCGGTGATACCGTCAAGGGAATATACCAGAAGCTTCCAGAAATTCCACTTGGTCTCGCCCTTGGCGCGCTCTACATTCTCATATTCCAGCCATTTGGTCTTAAAACCGACCCAGCCGAAGATTCCCTTGGTAAAACGATTATATTCCCGCATGGACAGGATGGCATCCACCATCTGTCTGGTCATCAGGCGATAATCTCTCGCTCCGTCCATCATTTCCGTCTGGGAAATCTTCTTCATCAGATGGTAAAATCTTCTGGCAAAAAAGCTGCGGATCGGCGGTTCGCCCTTGCGGGTCACGCGGCGGGTCGCTACAGAATCATACCCCTGCCAGATCCATTCAAACATCTCCGGCAGCAAGGAAGGCGGATCCTGCAGATCCACATCCATCATAACCACGTAATCGCCCTTCGCCTTTTCCAGTCCGGCAAACATCGCCGCTTCCTTTCCGAAATTTCTGGAGAACGAGACAATATGCACACGGGAATCCTGTTCGATCAGCTTTTTCACTTCTCTCACAGTGCCGTCTTTGGAACCATCATCAATATAGAGAAGCTCCAGTTCTATTTCCTTTTCCTTGAAAAAGGGATCATTTTTCGTCAATTCCTGATAAAACAGGGCAACGCTTTCTTCTTCATTATAGCAGGGAACGATCACGCTCAATAAGCTCATTTTGTAATCTCCTTATGTTTTCCTGTCGCTTTTTCAGGCTTATCTGCGCCACTGTGCGACAGATAACAGCTATATTATACTATCCTTCGATGCATCATTTCAAGGTCAACACTGTACTTTTTCCGCTTTTTGGATTATACTGGATTTATATATGTCTGTTCTGCAAACTACAGCATATAGGAAACGAGGTTATTTATGACTTTTTTTGAACAGTTTTTCAGCAATACCATTTTCCTGACTGCAGCCTTCGGCTGGCTGGTGGCACAGATTCTGAAGACGCTGATCCATTTGATTGTCTCCAAGAAATTCGTTGCGGAGCGTCTGGTCGGCAGCGGCGGTATGCCCAGTTCTCACTCTGCTACCGTATGTGCCCTGGTAACAGCGGTCTGCTACGAATACGGTGCGGGAAGCTTTGAATTTGCCATTTCCCTGATCCTGGCGATCATTGTAATGTATGATGCTATGGGAGTACGCAGAGAGACCGGTATTCAGGCACAGGTATTGAACGAAATGCTGAAGGTCTTCGAAGATATGGGCCGCAGTGAGATTTCCGCCCATGATAAATTAAAGGAATTCGTTGGACATACTCCCCTGCAGGTGTTGATGGGTGCGCTGTTAGGCATTTTATGCGGCGTGGTCATTTACAGCTTCTTACTCTGATAACCGATCGAGGTGTGATTATATGTGTAAATATAAATTTCGACGGCAGTTTCTGCAGACTGCGGTGCCTCTTCTGCTGACTGTCTCCATGATGCTTACCGGATGTGGACAGACGGGTAACTCCGATTCCCCGGTCCGTCCGATCCTCCCGGATAACAGCCCGGATTCCTCCACAGTTTCTTCCGGGGAAAAGCTTCCGGATCCCGTAACGATCGTTGTAGAGGATGATTCCACTCCTCCCGCTGAGGGCATGGTCCGCAGCCGTCTTACGAACGAATGGGTGGATGCCGATGTGGCTGCCACACGCCCCATTGCCGTAATGATTCCTAATGAGGCCTCTGCGATCCCACAATACAGTCTGTCCGATGCTTCTATTATTTATGAGGCGAATGTAGAGAACCGTATGACCCGGATGATGGCAATCTACGAAGACTGGCAGAATCTGGACAAGATCGGCAATATACGCAGTCTTCGTGATTATTATGCTTACTGGGCATTCGAATGGGATGCTTTTATCGTACATTTCGGCGGTCCGTTTTTCATCAATGAGCTGCTGGCGCAGCCGGATACTCAGGATGTAGACGGTACCTCCGGCAGTGATGAGGCTGCCTTTTTCCGTACTACCGACCGCAACAAGCCCCACAATGCTTATGCTTCCGGTGAAGGTCTGCAGAAGGTGATCGAGAAAAAGGACTACAGCCTGGGATACCGCGGACTCAGCGATGAGAATCACTTCCGGTTTGCCACCAAGGCGGAACCGAACACCCTTGGGCAGTACGGTGCCAAAGCAAAGGATGCCACCTATATTGATATGTCCGGATGTTATCCGCTGACAAGGTGTTATTTTGAATTTAACGAGGATGACGGCCTCTATTACCGTTCCCAGCATCTGTCCGGAAGCACAGACGGCCCTCATATAGATGCCGCCACCGGAGAGCAGCTGACTTTCAAAAATATTCTGGTACAGAATACGTTTCACGAGGAACTGGGCGAGGGGTATCTGGCCTTTCAGTGTCATGACACCACCCGGGACGGCTGGTTCTTCACCAATGGCAGAGGAATACATGTGAATTGGGAGAAGACTTCCGATTACAGTGCCACTAGATATTACGATGACAACGGGGACGAGATCATCCTCAATACCGGCAAGACCATGATCTGTATTATCGAAGATGGAGATTCCTTTACGTTCCATTAATGTAAATGGAAAGTTAGTTAAATACATTGGCAAAATCCACGAACTCCCGGAGCATGCGATACACAT
>OGRG01000389.1_pt1 | contig 40746 bp, 30 predicted proteins | sample 1553501 | NCBI WGS metagenome assembly OGRG01 (sample SAMEA2580018, study PRJEB22360) | human gut metagenome | biome: human gut; feature: human-associated habitat; material: faeces | place: Denmark | collected 2008/2010 | reverse complement strand
ACAAAGCCGTTGCACTGTAAGTGTAAGCGGGGATAATCACTTCATCACCGGGACCTACTCCCAGCCACCGTAGCATCAGCATCGCCCCGGAGGTCCACGAATTTACACACAAAACAGCTTCACCTCCCGTGAACTGCCGGATCTCATCTTCTAAAGCCCGTGCTTTGGGGCCTGTCGTCAGCCATCCCGTATGAGTCAGGGTATCCTGCATTTCTGCTATTACCTCATCATCGATGACAGGTAAGGAAAAAGGGATTTTCATATTATATAAATTTATATATTAAGGCTATATCATTATGAGACTGACGAATAAATCTTTTTTCATCGTCATATCGAGCAAATCAGAACAACAAGGTCTCAAATATCCCCGCATAATTGATTATATTGATTGAGATCCTTCAGGATAACAAAACAGATTTGTTAATCCCTTTACAAAAAGAAAACACAGATAAAATATTCCGGAGAATTCCGGTACCGAAAATGATGAATGAAGATAAAAACTTCGTTCCTTACGCCGTTTGTAACACCTTTAGTACTTTCTCCCCCGCATCCCCTTTTCCATACAAACGGTTTTCAAAGCAGGCCTGACCTTTTTCCTGCAATTCTTTTACACTTTGTAATATCCGATCGTGATCACTCCCTGCCAACAGATTGAATCCGTTTTCTACCAATTCCACCCATTCCGTCTCATCCCGCATCGTCACACAATATTTTCCGAAAAAATAAGCTTCTTTTTGCAATCCTCCGCTATCCGTCATCACCATCTTACAATTCTTCAACAACCACACCATCTCCAGATATCCGACAGGATCTATAAAACAAATCTTACTATTGGAAAAATCGTAATTCAGTGCCATCAATTTACCTCGGGTTCTGGGATGTAGAGGTAATACCACAGGCCATTCTTCCGAAATCTTTTCCAAAGCACTGAAAATTCCCGCCAGTCTTTTCGGATCATCCGTATTTTCAGCCCGATGCACCGTACACAAAACAAAGTGTTCAGGAATTGCCACTTCCGGTCGTTTTGCTTTATCAGCATAAAACAGAGCAGCATCCTGCATCACATCCCCATTTTTCACAATCCGGCACTCCATATTCTCGAACCCTTCCCTTTTCAAATTCTCGACAGCCGTATCTGTCGGACAAAACAGCACATCACTGATCCGGTCTGTCAAAATCCGGTTTATCTCCTCAGGCATATCCATATTGAATGAACGCAGTCCGGCCTCTACATGCGCTACACGGATATGCAACTTTTTAGCAGCCAACGCCCCGGCAATCGTCGAATTCGTATCGCCATACACCAGCACCCAATCCGGCTTTTCCTTTATCAACACCTCCTCTATCTTTTCCAACATCTGCCCGGTCATCGCCCCGTGCCCCAATCCGTTTATATTCAAATTATAATGAGGCTTGGGTATACACATCTCCTCAAAAAACACATCACTCATATTCGCATCAAAATGCTGCCCCGTATGTACAATAATTTCCTCCACCCCTTCAGCTACCGCCAATACCCGGCTGACCACCGCAGCCTTCACAAATTGAGGACGCGCCCCGATAATCGTTATTATTTTCATTGCTCAACAATTTTCAATAAACTTCTTAGCTAAAAGAGCATAACTAAAATGTCGCATAACAAATTCTCTCCCTCTCTCTCCCATATTCTCCATCATCTCTTCATTCAACGCAAATAAACACTCAATTCCTTTAGCTATTGCCAAAGAATCCTCCGCTTTCACCGATACTCCGCTACCCGCTTCCGCAACCCAATCATTTGCAGCATTTACCGAATGCAGGATAGGTTTTCCCGACAACATGTAATCGATCAATTTATTGGGAGAAATACCAAACCGATACAATGGATTATTTTCCCAGCCGATATACAAGGCATCCATTTCAGCTAATAATGAGGGTATCTCTTTTTTCAACACAGCCTCCAAGAATACAACATTCCGTATATTTTCTTTCATCACTCTATTTATCAACCTTTGTTTTTCCTGTCCCTTCCCCACCAACACACATATAATCTCTTCCTTTTTAATCAATTCCATGGCATCCAACAGAAAATCCAACGCATTCGACTTTGCATGTCCTCCCACATATCCTAGAATTTTCTTACCTTCCCGCTTCAATTGTTGCAGATATTCATGATGTCTGCAAAACGACACGCTCTCCCCTTCTTTCCACTCTTCCTCATCAAAACCATTGGGAACATACACAAACTTACCCTCTTTCAAACCGTGTCCTTGCATATGTTCCAAAGCATAAGGTAGCAAAGAGACAACCCGATATGCATGTTTATAAGCGAAATTCTCAGCTCTTTGCATGACCATAATAAACGGATGCCATTTAGAATAGCCTCCGATTTCCATCGGAGAAAGCGGCCAAAGATCGTGTACCTCATACACCAGCTTCGCCCCATAATGCTTTGCTATCCGGTGAGCCGGGTATACATCCAGCGGATAAGTAGAAGAAGCAATCACCACATCCGGCTCAAAATCCCCGATATATTTTTTATACCTCCACCACAATTTACCGACAAAAGAAAACATCGACCGAATCCTCCCTACCCCATTCCCTTTATAAGTATTCAACTTCACCCAACGATATCGAATCCCATCTATCAAATCTTCCTCTCCCTGAGGTTGTACTTTTCTTAAATGCGAGAAACTTCCTCCGACAATTAAAACCTGGTGCCCCATCTTCACCCACTCCTTAGCCATATAATAGGGACGAAACTCCATCCCCAGTTCAGGCGAACCGGCATAATGATTGATAAGAAGTATATTCATTTACAAATATTTTTGAATTAATTCTATCTCCTTGTGTATTGTATTCTCCACAGAAAAGGAAAAATTGGGAGAAGAAAGAGGTTGAGGAATATCATTTAATTTGCAATCGAATCGGTTATTATCAATAAACAAAACATTCGGATAAGAATCCAGCATTTCATGACAAACAGCAATATCCGAAACAATCGTAGGCATCCCATACACTGCCATTTCGCACATCATCACTCCCTGCGCATCCAAACGGGTCGGCATCAAAGCATATTTATATGAATTCAATACACGGGGGATCTCTATAGGAGACAAAAAACGATTGATCAATGTAACATTAGCAGGGATATCGGTATAATTAAAATAGTTCCCACCCCCATATATATGGAAGGTCGATTCCGGATGACATTTCGCAAAATTCACAACAAGATCAATGGCATACTTCGACTGATCCAGCGGGCGTATGGTTATAAAATCAGCTTTAAAATCATCTAAAACATATCCGGCCTCCTTTATATAAGGACTTATGCTATTATTTATAATATGGCTTTGGGCTGCAAAAAATTCGCGTTTCAATTTCAATGAATGTATAGCAGCCTCATACATCCAATCGCTCACAAAAACCAAATCACACTTCCCGCTTGCTACAAACTTTTTCAGATAATACCTCATGACCGGTAATTTTATCTGATCATACAGTCGTAAAAACCGATATTCCCGTTTTGCAGCCTTGTTAAAATCATAAGGACGAGGATAATATTTCTTAGTGGATAATACCTCGTGGCCATGAAAAAACAAAATCAACCGATCCAAATACTTCCATATTTTTAGTATAAAAGATAAGTGATTCTTTATATTCGGTGCATGCGCAATAAGTATCGCCTTTTCAGATTTTTGTAAAAGTTCTTTACCTGCCTGCAAGGTATAAACCCGCACCTCATCATAAATATAAGGACAATTACAAGCGAAGGATATCACTTTTACATCCAATCCCGTTTTCAAATATTCTTTTATTCTCGGATGTACAAAAGCCATTGGATATTTATCCTTTTCGGAAGGATAATTTTGGCAAAGAACAAAAACACTCTGCATATATTAATATAAAGCCTTTACAATTCTACTACATGCTTTCCCGTCCCCATACGGATTAACCGCCTTACTCATCTTTTCATAATATTCCTGGTTATCCAATAAACCGGAGACTTCATTCACAATCTTATCATAATCCGTTCCCACTAACTTCACCGTTCCTGCCTCTAACGCCTCCGGGCGTTCTGTCGTATCACGCATCACCAAGACAGGTTTACCCAATCCCGGTGCCTCTTCCTGGATACCGCCACTATCGGTCAAAACAATAGCAGACTTCTCCATCAGGTAAACGAAACTCAAATATTCCAACGGTTCGATAAAAAACAGATTTGCCCTCTGGCTTTCTCCGAAGACTTCATAAATCGGTTTGCGTACATTGGGATTTAAGTGCATCGGATAAACAAAATCCACTTCCGGATATTTTTCCGAAAGTGATTTTATGGCTTTACACATAGAAATAAAACCATCTCCGAAATTCTCCCGGCGATGTCCGGTTATTAAAACAAGTTTTCTTCCATCCGACAAACGGCCAATATCATATCCCGACGCTTTTAAAACCTTTTCCAATTCACAAGAAAGTATTCCATCATTTTTAATTTTCTCCACCACCATATACAGGGCGTCGATTACTGTATTGCCCGTTACGATAATTCGTTCTTCCGAAACACCTTCCTGTAATAAATTATCCTTACTCAGTGAAGTCGGTGCAAAATGATAGGTAGCAATACGTCCGGTAATCTGTCGGTTCATTTCCTCCGGCCATGGACTGTAAATATTGTGTGTCCGAAGTCCTGCCTCGACATGCCCCACAGGAATCTGCTGATAAAAAGCGGCCAATGCCGCTGCCGTAGAAGTAGTCGTATCCCCATGAACCAAAACAATATCCGGTTGTGTTTCCTTCAATACCTCCCGCATACCGGTCAGCACCCTTGCCGTAACATCGTACAAATCCTGTCCCTGTTTCATGATATTCAAATCATAATCAGGTTGTATATCAAATATACGGAGCACCTGATCTAACATTTCACGATGCTGACCCGTTACGCATACAATTGTTTTAAATGTCTCCGGATATTTTTGGAATTCCTTCACCAAAGGAGCCATTTTAATCGCTTCGGGACGTGTCCCGAATACTAACAAGATACACTTCATATTTTACTCCCAATTTTCTTTCATAAAATTCAGAAGAATCGCCACTTGATTTTCGCGAGTATATTTCTTTATATTACTCCAATCTCTTTCTAACATAGAATTGTTATTATAAAGAGTATAGCATTTAATTATTTGCTCCTTGATACCCTCTATATCTGCATTATCGACAATAAAGCCGGAATTTGTTTCTTCAAGAATAGGAGCTATCACATCATTAGGATCTGCCAAAGCTAATATAGTTCGATTAGAAGCAAGATAATCAAACAATTTGCCAGTATAGACTCCTTTTCTACCTGTTGGATGTATAATTAAAAGCACATCACATTGAGATAGCATCTCTACAGCCTTAATATGTGGAACTCTATCATATTGAAAAACATTTTCCTTAATAGAAGCCGGAATTATTAAAGGTTTCCTATTACCTATAATCTTGAATTTAAAATTCTCAGGTATCCGTCCTTCTTTTTTTAATTGGGACAATGCAATAAATAAATTATCAGGTTTAATCGCCCCATAAAAACTACCGACATACCCAAGCGTAAACTGAGGTTGTCTTATATTCGTGTGTATTTCATCAAAATCATAACCATTTTTTACCTCCAAAAAATTATCATGAGAACAATTTTCTCTGAAACCATCTAAAATTGGATCTGATACAGAAAGTACCAAATCAGAAGAATCTAAATACTGTCTCTCTACCTTTCTTAATCTATAACGTGTATATCTATTAAAAAATAAATTTTTAGACATTTCATCACGCATATCTATAATCCATTTGAATATATATTTTTTGCGTTTAAGATGCAGAGCTATTTGCAGAGGAGCATGAGGCCCATATGACGTTAATATAACATCATATGGATTTAAGTTAAAAAGTTTTTCTATATACTTTTCCGCACGTTTTTTCCAAAAGACCTTTTTATCCAAAAAAATAAAATTGAATACAAGATTAAAAGCTGACTTTAGTTTATGCATTAAAAAAGAATCATCATCTTTAAAATTCATCTGCATCAAAAGCATTGAATCTCTCAAATAATGCACAGAACAATTATTCCACATTTCTATTTTATCACAGCCTCCTTCAGTTACTACTGTTACTGTATGACCTGCTTTACTAAAATATTTAGCAAAAGCTTCTATCCTAAATGAAGCTATGTGAATTGTTGGAGTAAAAAAATTACTAATAATCAGTATATTCATATTCTTTCAATTTTTGTAAAACCATTATTTGTAAGATTACAAAGGTTATGTAATTGCATAACAACCCTGTAACCGAAGAAGAAAACATTAAAATTGGAAACATGATTATGATATCCGAATTTACAAATCTGAAAATATGCACTTTAGAAAGTGTTCGTATCGCATATTTCAAAGACTTATAGAAAAATAGAATTGATGCAAACAAACCTCCTATACCAAAAAGGAAATAAAATTCAACAAAAATATTATGCGGATATTTTGCAATATCACCCGTAAGAGTATAAAAATCGCCAAGTCCGTTTCCTATTAATGGATTAGCAGATGTTACAGCCAAATACCACATATAAAAACGTGAACCAATTGTTCCCAGTTGTTCATGTGCAGCCTCAAAAGAAACATATTGTACTTTATTCAAATAATACATTGGATCTGACAAAAACGTACTAAAATAATTCAGTTTATAATTATCGATTCCTTCATAATACAAAGCAAAAGCACTAACCACTATAACAACCCCACACAACACACCAAATTTTATTTTTAATGAAGAATAAAGTTTAAAAAAATAAATCGCACCAAGAAAAATCATTCCCACAAGAAATGAACGTTGTCCCAACAAAAGAGTAATCAATACTGATAGTATAATAACAAAAATCTTAAAAATCTTATTAGATGGAGGTACAACAAATAAAAGCAAGAGCATATTCGTTATAATAAAATAACTCATTCCTATCGGATTTTCAAGTCCATAGAGAAAGTTTTTGGGATCAGACTTGTAAATAAAAATATAAAAAATAGCTAATATATAGGAAGCAAATATTATCAACGTGATTTTAAAATTACCTATAATATCCCGCAAATCTTTTATTACAAACAAAATTATAATATTTGATAATAGCCCAAAACCTATAAAATAATACAGCATTTCAAATCCAACAAGGCTATAATCAGCTTGAACCCACTTAATAACAAGCAAAACAAATAAGAAAAATAAGCCAACTAATACATATACTTTACTTGTAGATAGTTTCAGATGACCACCTCTCATAAAATATATAACTAAGGCAAAAATATTTAAAACAATTATTGTACTTGCACTTAAAAGTGGAATATTAGTATTTGCTAATGTATATGAGAAAGGATGTCCAGCTAACAATGAGAGAGATAATACATTTGCTGGCGCTTTAGTGATTTTATATAAATACACACCTAACATCACTAAACCCAAAAACAAATAAACAATAGGATTATCCAATATAAACGAAAGAAAAGTTATAACTGAATAACATATTATTATTACATAATCAATTCTAGATAATTTCAACCTATTTTCCTGTTTAGAAAAATTAGACATAAATATTACTTAAGAAAGAAAAGATTATTTTAAAAATCGATTTTTGAGAAAAATCCTAATGAACTTCACTTCGATTTAAAATAGGCATTACAATTTCTGCGTATGAGATTCCAATAACCTTACATATTATTATGTATAAAATCACAAATACCAACCCACTCACTATTAATGACAATGATATTGACAACATTGGTAACATCAACAAAAATATCTTAGTTAATACTGCAGCAAGACAAGAGCACAATAAAATCACACCTAATTTTTTATAGGGAACAAGCTGTGAAATAGGTATATTCAAAGCATTGCATACGATTTTTATTTGCAAATAAAGTGAAATTATCGTACACCAAACAGATATCCAAACAACCATATAAGGATTGTCAGGGAATAACAAAACCATCAGATATTCTAAAACAACAACACCCAATGCAGTAATGAAATGCACATGAGCATATTCCTTCACTTTACCCAAAGCAAGTACTACAGGAGCATAAGGGACAATCCGAACTAAATTAACTATAGTAATGATTTGAAAATATACACTTGATTCTATATATTCTTCCCCATAGAGAAATATCATTATTAATTTAGCAAACACACAAGCAAATATGGCTAAAGGAAATATTATTTTTGATGATTTGATAGCAACTGATTTCCATAAATTAACAATATCTGTGTTAGTAGAACGTTCATGAACCATTTTTGAAAATACGGGAAGCAAAACCGTAGCAGAAGCACTTATAACCATACTTGCAAACGGTAACTCAATAAAACCATTAGAAAATTCTGCAAAAGTTTCATTTCCCCAATAGCGACTAATAAAAAACTGTGTAGATGAAGTTATTACTATCCCCCAAACACTTGCAAGTAACAAAGGAAAAGAATATTTCAATATATCCTTGATTTCTAATTGAGTCGGTATTTTAACCAATTGCCTAAAAGGAATTCGTTCTAAAAACAAGCCTAAAATACAGCATAACACAGAAGAAAATACGAACCCTACAATAGCTACATATACAGATGAATCAAATAAAATAACAGGCAATACCACACAAACCAAAGAAAAAAAACGTGAACCTATAACATATATGGTATTGATATACGCTTTTCTATAAGTAGCCATAATACTTTCAATCCCCATTAGTGGCAATAAAAATATTGGAGTTATTGCAAAAAGTTGTAAACATTCTTTTAATGCAGAATTATTCAAAACATCAGCTAAGAATGATGATCCGATACAAAGGAATAGTGAAAATACAATTCCTATTATCAAAAACATCAAGTTTATCTTTCGCACAATAGAATAACCCGCCTCAATAGGTACTCTCGCCAAAAAATAGGAATAAGCTCTTGGCAATCCCAAAGAAAAAACTACTAAAAGAGTATTATAAACATATAATACCTGTTTATAGGTTCCATAATCTGCTTTAGAAAGATACCTGCTTAAAATAGCCGCACTTATTATGCCAAAACTAAAAGAAACAAAACTTCCAAGTCCAAGCCAAACTGCTTGAACAGTATTACTGTTATTATTAATTTTTATCCGCATTAAAAAGACAGAAACTAGAATACTTCCTATAACAACTTAATAGGCTGGTAAGTTTTAGAAGAATACTTTCTATAATCTTCAATACAATCCTCACACTTCCTCCGAAGAAACAAACCGAAGACACTTCAACGCTTCGCGGGAATGGAAAGACAACTGATCGAACAGGACATGGGTCTTCAGTTGCACAATGGCCGCCTCCACCGACAAATCCCCTTTCTCATACATGATAATCGTGGCATACAACCGATCATTGGCAACAGGTCCCATCACTAAATCATAATGATGTTCCAAGACTCCTTTACGGTTCCGGACAACTAAGTCCAGCCATTTCTCCGTGGCACCCTGATACCGCAACACCTGAAACTCATCCGCCTCCAAGAATCGCTCGTCAAAATCATAAACAGAAACGACAGCTTTGCCGTGCCCCAATCGTTCACGCTTAATCCTGGCCCATCGGGCAGCCTGTTCGAAATCAGTTGTGGTATAGAAGCCTTTCCCGAAATCCGTAGTCTTACGTCCCCGCGCAATCAGCGGCTTACGCACAACGACCGATGAACCGTGATACAATTTCATTTCTGCTTTCGATTCTTCAAAAACGATTCTATTTCCTCCAGAATATAAGCATCCCCCTGAGTATGCAACACTTCAAAATGATTCCGCAAAAACGCAAGAACTCCCTTCTCCTTGAACAGGACAAATACCTCCAGACCAGACAGACGGTGTTTCCTTGCATAGCACTCAATACAGAAAATAACAAACTGCACCTTCTGCGCCGAGAAATCCACGCTGTTGTTGCGTCGCTCCTGCTCCATCAACTCATACAGCGTTTCATTGTCCAGATACCACCACTTCGATTTTTCATCATACAACTTCGCGACAAACTCACTATTGTACAAATAACAAATAGCATCCGATACGGCCATATTCTTCTTGGCTGCAATAAATGAAGCCAAATCCGCCATTTTTATAGGCACCATCGAATATTCTATCTTCTCACTCACATCTTCTGTTTTGAAACATCTACGACAAAGGTAGAATATTTTCCTACAGACTCCAATACTTCAACTCATGAATCTTATCCCTGTACATTCCCTTTACATCCACCAGCACGGCTTTATCGCAAGTCAGCGACTTAAAATACTTTTCATCCAATCCCTGATAAGCATCATGAGCAACAGCAACAACGACGGCGTCATAATTCCCCAATGGTTTTTCTATCAAACGGAAACCATACATCTTTTTGACCTCTTCCGGATCGGCATACGGATCGACCACGTCCACCTCTACTCCGAAATCTTTCAATTCATTGATAATATCCACCACTTTCGAATTACGGATATCCGCCACATTCTCTTTAAACGTCATTCCCATCACCAAAATACGCGCCCCCAATATCGCCTTTCCCATACCGATCAATTTTTTCACCAGCTTTTTGGCAATATATCCGCCCATCGTGTCGTTGATAAAACGTCCGGCACTGATGATCTGACTGTGATATTTCAATTCATTGGCTTTGTATACCAGATAGTACGGGTCTACTCCGATGCAGTGGCCCCCTACTAACCCCGGATAGAATTTCAGGAAGTTCCATTTGGTCCCGGCAGCTTCCAGCACATCGTAAGTATTAATCCCGATGCGGCTGAAAATAATTGACAGTTCGTTCATCAAAGCGATGTTGACATCCCGCTGAGTATTTTCGATGATTTTTGCAGCCTCGGCCACTTTTACATTCGGTGCGCGATGTACGCCCGGTTTGACAACCAGTTCATATACTTTGGCGATTGTGTCCAGGGCTTCAGGATCACAACCCGATACAATTTTAATCGTATTGGGCAAGGTATGGACCTTCTCTCCCGGATTGATCCGTTCGGGGGAATAACCGAACTTAAAATCCACACCGGCTTTCAGCCCCGAAATTTCTTCCAGCACAGGAATACAATCTTCTTCCGTACAGCCCGGATAAACCGTGGATTCATACACCACATAATCCCCTTTTTTCAAGGCTTTCGCCACCGAACGCGTTGCTCCCAGTAATGGAGTCAGATCCGGTTGGTTATGATCGTCTATCGGTGTAGGAACGGCAACGATAAAAAAGGAAGCCTTCCGCAATTCATCGATAGAAGAGGTAAATTCGATATCAGCATTTTCAAACGCTCCGGAATCCAGTTCTTTACAGGGATCTATGCCCTGGCGCATCATCGTCAGACGCTCCTCGTTGATATCAAAACCTATCACTGAAATCTTTTTGGCAAATTCAAGAGCTATAGGCAAACCGACATAGCCTAACCCAACCAAAGCTAATCCGGCCTCTTTGTGAACTAATTTATTGTACATGGTTTAATAATAATTCGAATACTATAATTTAAATACTTTCCTGTCCTTCAACTGGTACTTTTCGTGGCTTTCCGGGCATTCGGCAATCCCTTCAGCATCAAAATAAAGCCGGTGTCCATACTCGCTCATCCAGCCCAGCTGACGGGCAGGATTACCTACCAACAGGGCATAATCGGGTACATGTTTCGTCACGACAGCTCCGGCACCGATAAAAGCATAGGCGCCGATATCGTGTCCGCAAACAACGGTAGCATTTGCACCGATTGTCGCCCCTTTCCCTACATGAGTCTTGGCATACTGGGATTTCCGGTTGACGGCGCTCCGGGGATTGGTAACATTAGTAAATACACAGGAAGGCCCCAGGAAAACATCGTCTTCACAAGTTACTCCGGTATAAACCGATACATTATTCTGCACTTTTACATTGTTTCCCAAGACGACCTCCGGAGAGATCACTACATTCTGACCGATATTGCAATTCGTCCCGATCACACACCCTGTCATAATATGACTGAAATGCCAGATTTTCGTTCCTTCCCCAATCTGACAATTTTCATCTATAACAGCTGTTTCATGAGCAAAATATTTCTGTTTCATAAATCAGGATTTATAAAATTCTTTAATCCGTTCAATGACAAGATCCTGCTGTTCAGGGGTCATTTCAGTATGAATCGGCAGTGACAATACGGAACAAGCCAATCGCTCAGCCATGTCCAATGATTCGGCAGCCCGTGTAATAGGCTTAAATGCTTCCTGCTGTTGCAAAGGCAATGGATAATAAACCATCGCAGGAATACCTCCCTCCTCCAGAAACTTCTTCAAAACATCCCGACGGCCATTCAGCACTTTTAAGGTGTATTGATGGTAAACATGAGTGGAATAAGGCATCTCAGCCGGAGTAATTATCCCTTCGATACCATTCAGCTTCCGGGTATAATACTGAGCAGCTTCATAACGTGCAGCACCGTATTCATCCAAATGTTTCAGCTTCACATCCAGAATTGCTGCCTGTAAGGTGTCCAGCCGGGAATTACATCCCAGTACCGAATGATGATATTTTACTTTCTGACCATGATTGGCAATCATCCGGATTTTTTCGGCCAGTTCATCGTCATCTGTCATCAGTGCCCCGCCATCTCCATAGCATCCTAAATTTTTGGATGGAAAAAAAGAAGTGCAACCGATGGTCCCCATAGTTCCGGTTTTCTTTTTGGTGCCGTCTGAAAAAGTATATTCAGCTCCGATTGCCTGAGCATTATCTTCTACGACATATAAATGATGCTCGGAAGCAAATTTAAGAATAGGCTCCATATCACAGCTCTGGCCGAACAGATGCACCGGAACGATAGCTTTCGTCTTGGCAGTTAAAGCCCGCTCTATATTCTTAACGGTAACATTGAAAGAAGTATAATCCACATCGACCATAACCGGAGTATACCCGAGCAGACCGATCACCTCCGCAGTAGCCACGTATGTAAAAGCGGGGACAACCACCTCATCCCCCGGTTTCAGACCGAGAGCCATCAAAGCAATCTGCAAAGCATCGGTACCGTTACCACAGGGAATGACGTGCTTCACCCGGTTATATTCCGCCAGATGAGAAGCAAATTCCTTTACTTTAGGACCATTTATAAATGCGGTTGTGTCCAGCACCTTTTGGATTTCAGCATTTACCTCCTCCCGGATTTTATCGTACTGACCTTTCAGGTCGACCATATTCAATTTCATTACCATACTTTTCCGAATCTTATCTGTCCCAGCCAAAAGGATGTTTTACCAAAGGAAATTTTGCCAGCGGATGATAATCGCCTTTCAAACCGATCGGTTCTGCATTGCGAATTGTATGTACAATATTGATACAGTTACGTACTTCGTCCAAACCAAAGCCTTCTCCGGATAAAATATGTCTGTAACTCTCCGTATGCAACTCGGTAAATCCCTGACTGAACTCAAATTCTTCTCCTTCGATCTGAATGGAACGATAAGTACGTTTTTCCCCCTGCACGGCATTTTCCGGCAGATTATCACCGTTGATACTCAGGAAATACCGAACCCGTGCTTTCTCTAAACCCAAGAAACCAGCTACCCGGTCATGACTTTTCACATGTACGATATTTTCCTTCACCGGACCGAAAATCCAGGTCAGCATGTCATAAAAATGAACTCCGATATTGGTTGCTACTCCACCGCTTTTCCGGATATCTCCTTTCCAACTGGTATAATACCAGTTTCCGCGTGAAGTGATATAAGTGAGGTCTACGTCGTATACCTTGTCTTTTGGCCCCTCATCGATGCGTTTCTTCAGGGCTTTGATGGATTCGTGGAGCCGGAGCTGAAGAATATTATTGACTTTACGCCCAGTCTCCTTTTCAACTTCCGCCAGGGCATCGATATTCCAAGGATTCAATACCAAAGGTTTTTCACAGATTACGTCGGAACCCAGCCGTAAGCCGTAACGAATATGTGCATCATGCAAATAATTGGGAGTACAGATGGATACCATATCCACTTGTTTATCCGTCATTTTCATTTTTGAACAATGCCTGTCGAACAGTTCCATCTCAGTAAAAAACGAAGCTTCAGGGAAGAAACTATCCATAATTCCGACACTATCGAATTTATCGTATGCCGCAACTAAACGGTTACCGGTATCTTTAATAGCACGTAAATGGCGTGGGGCGATATAGCCTGCCGCACCGATCAATGCAAAATTTTTCATTTGGAAATATTATTAATAATTTAGATAAGTCAAAATTGGAAAGAGACACAAAAACACTAAATATCAATTTGATGAAATATTTTATTTAAAGTGATTTTATGAAATTTTCATGGTTAAATAATCCCCGAAAAAACGCTTGTTTTTATTGGTGGAAAAACTGCTGACTACCCTGTTTTAGATTTATTTTGTCCAGACCAACAATTTATTTTCGCCGGGTATAAAGTATTCGGCTTCTTGTTTTGGCAAAATGATTGTATAGCAAATTTGTCGTTTTATTATTTTACCGGCCTTCTGATACCTTTCTATTTCCTTCGTTCCCGGCTTTCAATAAACCGGCATTTTCCAGATGATTCAGTTCAAGGCGAAGGGCATTCGTCGGCCAGACCACGCAAATAGGCATGGGTAGACGTATTCAGAAAGAATTTCAGCAATAACTTGATACAGGTTTTGGATGTAATCAGACCATCCAACATGAATTCATAAAATAAAACTGCTATTTACAGCTTCGCCTGGTAAGTCCCATTTTCCATATAGGACAGAAAGAAATTTGAATGAAAATGCAAAATAGTTTTATTTTTGCGCAACAAAATTACTCATTCCTTTGGATAATATCAAAAGAAAAACTCATTTTTATCCGGTCCGATTGAAAAATTAATACGGACAGTTTTTATTGAATCCATGCATTTATTCATACAGAAACGATTGTATACCGATAAACAAATGAGAATAAGCTCATTGGTTATTGATTCTTTTGAAATTATTTACTAATTTTGTATATAATAGTATAAAATTGTCTTCAAAGTATTTATCAATTTGCTAAAATTAGAGTTTTTCAGAGTGTATTTAAATGAGATTCAAAATGCAAAAATTACTTGGAACGATGGAAATAAAAATCCATTTACATATAACGATTACGGTGATCATCACAACTATCGAACCGCTTTAATGCAAAAAGAAATGGATTTCATTCAAGAGTATCAGTCAAATACTATTTTTGCAAAATCTCCTTTTTCAGAGAAAATGTATCTAACCTATCTGAATCGGGCCCGCCTTTTTTTCATTTTTGAAGATAATGGGGAAATCAAACACCAGAATTTATATTTAAATTCCGGATATCCGCTGCTAACGGATCATCCACACCGACAGGATATTGAAAAAATGCTTCAAAACTATATTTGCCTGCAATATGAAAGTATACAACGCATTTTCGATCTGATCAATTCGGATTACAGCATGCCGGCATCAGCTTACATTTGGCAAGCTCCACCTTCTTTTTTGCTGGAAATAGGAAATTCGTTGCTGACAACCGGAAAAGTCATACCCATCGATAATAAATCAAATAAAAATAATTGGTATAAAGCTTTGTTCCATTTTTTACACCTGGCAGAACCCCAGTATATCGATCAGACTCTCTATAAATTGAATCATCGTGAAAATCCTGCCCGCTATTTGTCCAGCCTATTGAAACAGTACGAAAAATGGCTCTCGGAACGTGTTTAAAAACAATAAATCTGGTCTGCCTGAATCCGATATAGCCTGTTTTCATTGCTTTTTTCAATATAAACATCTGATTATCAGATATAATTTTAGATAATTTCATTTTATTTCAGGCTAGTAGCCAATCCGGCATTATATCGCAAAGTAGATTTGCACTATAATCGGTCATTAATCTGTTTGCGTATGAAAACTATTTCGAATCTGGTGAGTGAAGTCGGTGATATCATCGATAATCTTTCCCTCTCAACCCATGAGAAAAAGCAAATCCGGTCGTCTGTAATAGATACACTCTATCGTTACGCTTCGGAACTGGAAAAAGAACAGGCATCCGTAATCCGGATGGAAGCTCAGGGGAATTGGCTGCAAAAATCCTGGCGTCCCCTGGTAATGCTCTGCTTTACGTTTATCATTCTGCTGGGGGTATTTATTCCGATCCCTTTATTAGATGACAGTTCCGAATTCTGGAACCTGCTGGAAATCGGTTTGGGAGGGTATGTCATCGGCCGCAGCGTCGAAAAAGTGACCGGAAAGATACGAAAAATATAATTCGCCTTCCGGCAACTTGCAATCAACAGTTTATAATTTTTAATCCATAACATGATGTACATCGAAAATCATCTCTTAAAAGGCACATTTGCCGGACGTAGCGCCAAACAATTACACTGCAATAAAAAAAGCGGACTGTTGGAATATCCGGATATGATCGTTCTGCATTACACAGCAGGTGGGAATGCCATGTCGTCGGCCCATTATCTGGCCCGGGCCGATACGGATGCCTCTGCACATCTGATCATTGCCCGCGACGGCGGTATTATCCAACTGTTGCCTTTCGACACGGTGGCCTGGCATACCGGACAAAGCGAATATGCCGGACGAACCCATCTCAACCGTTATTCTATCGGCATCGAAATGGACAATGCCGGCGAATTACATCGCCGGGAAGGTAAATTCTATTCATGGTTCAACCGTGAATATATGCCGGACGAAGTCTATACCGAATGTGTAAACGGGCGTGCCCGCTACTGGCATCTCTACACAAAAGAACAAATCATGACGGTATATGCCGTTTGCCGGTTGTTGCTAAAGGCTTATCCGATTCATTATATCGTCGGTCACTCGGAGATTACTAACCGTAAGCTGGATCCGAGAGCAGCCTTCCCTTTGAAGCAGTTCCGGGAACAATTATTAAAGATAAACAACCCTTAGAAACAGATGGTCCCCTTCGTTCCTCCCTGTCTCATCGCTTGGGTATGGTTAGGGTATCCTTGGGGTTCTGTCGTTTCAAGATCGTTTTAACGTCGTTACACCGTCGTTCGGTAACAGGAATGAGGCAGGATTGATTCGCATGAAACAGGCCGTAGCCCTAAACCGTCCCCGGCCTTATACAATAAATCTCTAAACTGGAAACTTATGGCATCTGTTATTTCCTTGTTGTTCAGTAAAATAAAAGGAAGAATCAATAATTTTGTATTTTATCAGGTAAAAGGTCAGCAGCGAATCCGTTCCTGCGGCAACAAGCGTTCCTCTCCGCCAACTCCGGCACAGCAATTACAACGTTGCAGAATGCGGGCTATCGTTTCGTTCTACCGGGCAAACCGGGAAACACTCCTTACAAAAATCTGGAAAGCAGAAGCAAGCGATAAACCGGAAAGCGGATATAACCTGTTCGTCAGTACAAATATAACCGTTTTTAACCAGGAGTTCCGAATCAGCGATTACAGTATTCTCTGTATCAGCAAAGGTAAACTTAACCTGCCCCCTTGTCTGACATTACACGATTATACCGAAGGAAAAGTGACGATTTACTGGAAAAATGACTTGCCCGGGGATACGTCACGCAACCAGGATTACCTGCAGGCTGCCTGGCTAAAATCGGACGGTAGTTTTACCTTGCATTTCATTCCGGACAAAACGTACACCCGGGACTACTGTAAAGCTGTTCTGGATATTCCGGAAGCAGGCCGGCAATCTATACACTTGTATGTACTGTTTTCAGATCAGAGCGGCCGGAATTTTTCTTCCGCCCGATATTTCTATCTGCCTGCCACAAAGACACCCCTACAAGCGACGACTTAAATCGCCACCGCCGCATCAACAGTGCCTTCGAGACTCACCTCCTGAAGAGCCCCGTATCAGTTATTTTCATTGTTTCATTTAAATTCTACAATTATGGCTATTTACAGATCTGCAATTTTCAATGAATTAAGAAAAAAATTGGCCAATACGGTCATGTATAAACTGGAATCCCAGGGGATTATGCGTTCAGCTCCCGGGAAGATCAAGAATCCGCGTACGCCGGAACAACTGACCCAACGAGCTAAAATCAGCCTTCTGGGAGATCTGGGTCGCCGGTTCGCTCCGATTATCAAAGAAGGTTTTCGTGAACGTCCGAAAATGAACAGTGTGTTTAATGCCTTTGTCAGTGCAAACGTTCCGTTCGTTACTGTTGACGATGAATATCAGGCATCCGTCGATTTCACTGAAATCCTTTGCTCTAACGGAGGATTGGATTTACCTGATGTAACGGCTGCTTTTACCGATAATACGATCACTGTTACCCAAACGGCACAAGACAATACAGGTACCGGAGTGAAAGACGATGTAATCTATGCCGGATTCTACGAATCAGCGGTAAAATCAGCCCGGTTAATAAAAATCTGTAACCGGGGCGAGAATCTTTCTGCCGAGTTTCCATTGCCGAAAAAATGGGCGAAAGAAAACGTGCATATTTATGCCTTTGCCGTCAGTAAGTCGAAAAAGCATACTTCTTCAACCCTTTACGTCGAATTGCCATGAACCACATGATGAGTTTTACAACCGGTGCTCTTTCAACACTTATTTTCAGTAGTTCGTGGAGTATCGACGACCCGGGAAATATATTGGTCAGACAACTGGTCAGTCTGATCGGAGGCATACTCAGTACGGTTCTGATTGCCTGGCTTAAACATCGTTGGGAAGATAAAGGACACAGAAATTAGAACAGGAATTGCGAAGATGAATCCGGTCAGAGTTCCCGGCTGTTTTGGAATCAGTCGGGAAACTCTGACCGGATTCTTAATGTAACAGACAGTAATATTTACTAAGAAATCTTCTTCATCCGTTTAATCGGGATGGTATGCGCCTGCTTTTTTGAAGATACGATCTGAGAAAAGATAGGTTGAATCAGCACAAAACCACAACCGACGAATAATCCCAGCAATAAAGAAGCCAACACAATCAATGCACGCTGTGGCTTGGAAGGAACGGTCGGTTCTACGACAGGTTCGATTACCGTCAGTACCGGCATATCTTCTTTCACCTGGATTTTCGCCTTCTCCCGTTGCTTTACAATATCGGAATAAAGTCCGAAAAACAACTCGTAATCGTTGGTCAGTATTTTCTCTTCCGTTTCTAATTGCACGGATGTCCGGTCCGGATGTTTTTCGCGGAATTGTACTAAAGCCTGTTGCTTTTTCTCCAGTTCGTTTTTCACCTCCGTATAACGTTCCTCTACAAAATCGAGAGCAGCCTGAGCTTTGGCGATACGAAACCGCGCAATGTATGTCTGCAGCATAGCCTGTGCCCGATTCGTCAGATAAGCCGAAAGTTTCGGATCGGGCAGATCCAGAGTAATTTTCAGATTACCGTCTTTGTTATTTACTTTTACAGAAAAAGCATCTTTTAAATAAGCCAGACATTTACTTTCTTCTTCTGTCAGCTGTTCCACCTGTGAAGGATCGGTTACCAAAGCCAAACGTTCCGGACCGGACACCAGATAGTTATAGAAAGTAACCGTATCTCCTCTCTCATCGATGTATAAAGGAGAATAGATCAACTCTTTCTGAAAAGGTACACTGAAAAAAATATCCGGATACATAGCCGGCGAAACAATACGCGTATTCCGCATATCCCCCATCGGCATACTCTGGAAAGGCGACATTCCTTCGACACTGATCCGCGTTGTCCGGTCTTCCATTTCCAAACCCAGGGTACATTGAGCGGTATATTTCCTTGGTAAAAAGAAAGCTAAAACCAAACCACCCACCAGAAAAAACAAGGCAATATACATTATTGTCCTTTTGCGATGCCACAGCTTCGCCATGACTTCGATTAAATCGATTTCTTCATTTTCCATCGTTATATTTACTTAGTCGTTCAATCCTTTAAGTTTTCCCGCTTTAAAGGATACCACAAAAGTATAAAAATATTCGGACCTCCCGCACAATAAAGAAAAAAGCTATCGAAATTTATCATTCGATAGCTTTTTTTATAAAGTCTTATGGAAAATTATTCTTTTTCTTCAGGCAACCATCCTTTTAAACGCTTACAACCGGAAACCTGAGCCAGGAAAGGTAAAGTCAATACCAAACCGATACCGATAAAACCACCTAAAAAAGTAAAGGCGATACAAATCAGTCCTCTTTTGGGTTTTGAACGTTCGGTCGGTATAGTTACCGGTTCTACAACGGTAAATACCGGAGTCGTTTCTTTTACCTGAATATTGGCTTGCTCGCGTTGTTTGGCCAGTTCACTGTATACGCCGAATAGTAGTGTATATTCGTTATTCAAACGTTCCTGGGTAGTTTTAGCTACATTGGAAACCAGATTACGATTGGCATCGTTAAAAATAGCCAGCTCTTCCTGTTTCTTTTCATATTCTTTTTTAGCCTCTTCATAGCGACCTTCCACAAACTCCAGATTCGCCTTCACCTTCTGAATTTTAAAGTCGGTTACATAACGCTGCAATAATTCCTGTACTTTGGCAGCCAATTGAGCTGCAGCCAAAGGTTCAGGCATATCGACAGACAAAGTAATATACCCGTCTTTATCGTTGAGGTTCATATTGATCTTATCTTTCAAGGTCTTGATACATTCTGCCTCGTCTTTAGACAGGGATTCCAAAGTAGCAACAGCCCTTTCTCCATATTGAGGTTCCGGTTCTTCCCCACGAATAGCCCCGATAATCACTCCGGGCAAACCGATCGTATATTTCAGTATTGTTCCCCCTAAAGAAAATTGGGCATATTCATCGGCAGTATAATAATCCAGCAATTTCACCGGCTGATCGTATTCCTCAAATTTGATCGCCGTCTGCATAATTTCCTTTTGAAAAGGTACACTAGCCAATATTTTAGGATAAATCTTCGGCGACAACACATCTCCGGCACCTAAAGATCCGATGTTTATACCTGCTATAGCAGCTAAGCCACTTAAACTTCCTCCAGTCGTTTTTTCACCTGTCTGGGGAACAATCGTACAGGAAGCGGTAAAAACTTTAGCACTGAACAAAGCGACCAATACCCCGAGACATGCACAAACGACAGTCACCTTGAGAATGAATTTCCGCTTTGCCCATAATTTCTTTACAACCTCGATCAGGTCTATTTCATTTTCCGGTTGAACCGGTTGATTACTCGTCGAATTTGTAGCCATTACTTCGTGCTATTAATAATTGATGTAACTAATGCAGCCATAGACGTGGTAGAGGAAGCGATACTCATGATTTCAGCCAAACCGACACCTTTTCTAGGCGGTTTTACCGGTACAATGATTTCACAACCGGGAGCAGCCTTGGCCTTAGAGAAAGTCTTGGATTTCTGTACCGTACCGTTCATATACACGATAAACACCCTGCGTTTCTTCGCCCGTGAAGCGAATCCTCCGCCCTGTTCTATATAATAATTCAACTTCGCATTCTTTTTGTATACGACAGTATTCGGATACATCACCGCCCCACTGATCTTCACCGTTCCTGTATACTGAGGGACAACGAGCTGGTCCCCTTCCCGTAATACGACATCATAATCCGATCCGGGATTTTCGATCGCTTTCTTCAGCTCGATACCGACATAATAGGTATTACCGATATCCAGACGGTTTATGTCGATCGAATCTTTATCCGTTTGTTTGGAAAGTTTCAATACAGATTCCACCCGAGCCTTTTCATCCGGTGTCATCTGTCTGAGCAAACGGGCCCCTTTTGCATATGCCTCCGGCATCAATCCACCTGCTCTTTTCACCAAATCCGAAAGCCGTTCTCCTTTCTGGGATAAGACATAATTTCCTTCAAACAATACCTCGCCGGTAACTGTTACATTTTGCTGTACCTGATATCCCGGAGAGTTACGGACAAATACTTCATCATAGGGTTCCAAAGTAAAGTCCGGTTTACCGTCCACAATCAATCCATCCTTTAAAGTAAAAGTAAAGTTTTCAGCCAATTTAGTCGCTCCGGTCAAGCTCTTCGGATTTTTAATCCGGCGAGCTACATCGACTTTCACTGTCGAAGCGGATTCCAATAAACCGCCGGCCTGAATGATCAGGTCTTCAATTGTGGCATTATCGGCATATTTGTATACTCCCGGTACCCTTACAGCCCCTTTTACAGACAACGTATATTCTTCCTGCAAATCGAATATCGAAGGAATATACAATTCATCGTTTTTTTGCAAAGGCAGATTGGCAGCCGAACCACTCAATATTCCGGTTACATTGAGAGCGACCACTTCCTGAGTTAAATCGGGTTTCTGGCGGAATAATACAGCCCGGTTAACAAAGGCATCTTCAGTAATTCCCTCTGCTTTTTCAATCAATTCCTTCACTGTAGTTACTTTTCCTAAATCGTATAATCCGGGCCGGTACACAGCTCCCCGAATCTGAACCCGATTTTCAAAACGATTCAACATCGGATCTACAGAAATAGAATCCCCATCTACCAAAGGAAAACTTTTAAACTCTCCTTCTTCGACATTATATACCTGATATTCCCGTCCACTTTTTCGAATTACCCGAATAGCATTTTTATAAGCATCTCCCTTAAAACCTCCGGCATACTCCAACAAATCGCCGACTGTCTCCGTATCTTTCATTTCATAGATCATCGGACGCTTTACCTTTCCTGTCAGGGAAACCAAATTGGCATAAGGTGCAACGAGCACCACATCCCCGTCATTCAGGCTGATGTCCAGATCGCTTCTCCCTTTTAAAAGATAATCGTATACATCTACATCGGCGACAACTTTTCCTTTGCGATTTACCGTAATATTCCGCATGGAACCGATCTCACCGACTCCTCCGGCATTATATAAAGCATGAAACAAAGTAGCCAAAGAAGGTAAGGTATAGGTACCCGGCATCGCCACTTCTCCCATCACATTCACCCGGATACTCCGCACGTTTCCTAAAGACACTTTTATAAAAGTATCCGGCTCATCACTATTTAATGAAGCATATACCTGAGACAACGCATTCTTTACCCGTTGATAAGCTTCTTCTATCTTCAAGCCATTCAGATAAACCGGTCCGATCTCTTCGATCGTGATATTTCCATCCGGTGCAATATACTGCCGAATAGTCTTTACCGATCCCCCCCAAATATCCACAATAATCTCATCTCCGGGACCAAGCACATAATTTTCCGGCGTAGCTATATTGAGGTTAGGTTCGAAAGTCAATTGTTTGTTATTAAAAATATTCCGTCCGAAAATCCTTATTTCAGGCAATGAATCTTTTGAGAAAAGAAGCTCTTTATCTTCCTCCAGATTCAAAGAATCCAATATATTGACTGCAGGAGGATTTTCTTGCCTCAATCGGCTCATTCCGTTCCCCGTTTGTTCTCCGGCCGTACTTTTTTTACCGGTATAGTTATTTTTTATACGAATCAATTGTTCCTGGGTAACTCCTTTTTGTCCCAGCATCATAATGATTTGTTGTTGAGTTTTTCCCTGATTCTGAGCCTCTTTAACCATAGCAACAACCTGGTCGTCCGACATCTGAGCAAATGTAACAGATATAAATTGCACGAACAATATGAGTAAGAATAACTTCTTCACCTTTATTTTATTATTAATTTTTATTCTATGTTATTTCAATGAGTCACAAAAATAAACAAAAAGCCCCAAACATACCCCTTCTTAGAATAATTTTTCACTTTTTCAACACAACTGGCCGCTACTGTAATCAAAGCACACCCTAATTTTTCCAAACGTAAAACAATCCGGTATTTATCCCGGATCTGCACCATTTCTCCTTGAAATCCAGCTAATTTACCCCGAACAACTTCTACTAAAGTACCTGCAGGAATATCCTCGTAAGAAATTTCCAGCGGTTCGTCGGCCTGATTTTCGACAAAACGTAAGCGTTCGATCTGTTCAGCCGGAATAGCTACCGCTTTTCCCTTTTCTTTCAGGAAAGTAACCACCCCCGGAGTTGTCAGCACAGGAACAAAGGTTTCTTCTTTTATATGTACAAAAATATATCCGGAAATCAAAGGTACCGATACTTTTTTTTTCCGGTCACTCCACACCCTGTATTCAGTCCTTAACGGAAGATAATTTTCAATACCAATCTGATCGAGTCGTTCTTTCACTTTTTTTTCAGCCCTGGCTGCTGTATACACAGCATACCAGGAAAAAACACTCTCCATAAACAATAGCTTAGCACTTAATAAACTTTCAGCATAGTCACTTCCTTCGGAGTAAGGAAACGCCATGTTCCCCGCGGCAGATTTTTTTTCGTAATACCGGCAAAATATACCCGGTCGAGTTTTATGATCTGGTAACCGAAATGTTCAAATATACGTCTGACGATACGATTTTTTCCGGAATGAATCTCTATCCCCACTTCAGTACAATCCGGAGAGGTATAACTGATCTCGTCCGCTTTGATAAATCCGTCTTCCAGCTGGACTCCATTCGCTATAGCCTGAAAATCTTCTTCAGTCAATACACGATCCAGAAAAACATGATATATCTTTTTGTGATCGTATTTCGGATGGGTCAATTTCTTAGCCAGATCGCCGTCATTCGTAAACAACAACACTCCTGTCGTCTGCCGGTCCAGACGCCCTACCGGATAGATTCTTTCTTTACAAGCACCTTCGACCAAGGCCATAACCGTCTTACGTTCCAACGGATCCTCGACGGTTGTCACATAATCTTTCGGTTTATTTAAAACGAGATATACTTTCTTTTCGGGGAAAATCTGAACGTCGTCCACCTCCACCTTGTCTTTCTTCCGTACTTTCAAACCGACGGTCTGAACTACCTCTCCGTTTACCTTCACCCGTCCGGCAACGATCAATTCATCCGCATCCCTACGAGAACATACGCCTCCCATTGAAATGTAGCGATTCAGACGCAATTCGGTGTTCTCATCTTCATTTTTCAGCCGATGAGCCAACAATTTCTTTTTACTATAGTGTTTCTGTCTCAGTCCTTCTTTCTCTCTCCCGGAAATCTTTTTCCGATCGCGGTCGAAAGGACGATTATAATTCGAATGATTGTTCCCGGTGGTCTCCTCACCTCTTGGCCGGAAAATACGTGGTCTGCGTGGATTATCCGTATGAGAATCACGTTTCACCAATACCTTCCGTTCCGAACGTTCGGTCCGGTCCTGCCGGTCGGTTGCCTCTGTACTAGGACGGTAATCCCGGCGGTTACTGAATTTAGCCGGACGTTCTCTGTAAGTATCTTTCTCCCGGTTAAAATTCCGTTCTCTTCTTTCTCCGTTGTTCCGTTCAGAAGTCCTTTCAAACCTTCTGGTAGTATTACGGTTCCCCACAGATCCGGCCGTATATCTTTCTCCTTGCTCTGCTCCATATCCTCTACGGTTTTCAGACCGTTCGGAACGAAAAGAACGCCGATTTTTATTATAATCTCTTTCCATCCTAAATAATATTAATTCATTGATTTTAATTTTTTTTCTCGCTTACACGTCTCTCTCACTCAGGTATTTCATTCAAACTATTTGGGCGCCGTCCTATACACAAACACTCCGATAATGGCAAACAAAATATTAGGCAACCACACTGCTAATAACGGATTCATATTTCCATTTGTTGCAAAAACTGTTGAAAATTGCATAAATAAGATATAAGAAAAACTGATCAGCAAGCCTATTCCAAGATGTAGTCCCATTCCGCCCCTGATTTTACGTGACGAGATACTGACACCGATGAAAGTCAATATAAAAGTAGCGAATGCATTGGCAATCATTTTATATTTTTCAATCTGAAATTCGATCACATTCGAACTCCCCCGCATTTTCATCCGGTCGATATAACGATCCAGTTCCGGAAAAGTCAATTGTTCCCGGATTTTCTTCGGATTCTCTGAAAATTCAGAAGGTTGGAAAGCCATGACAGTATCCAGTTTCTGTCCCGTCGTATACGTTTCTTTATCTCCCTCTATTTCCCGGAGTTTCCAATTATGGATCACCCATTTTTTATTTTCCTTATCCCAGGTAATCCGCGAAGAGGTCAGCTTATTGATCAAGGTATCCCCCCTGAAATTTTCGATGGAGAAATCATATCCCACATTCGAAGCTACCGAATAAGACGACATATAGATATAAGTACCCGGAGCTATCTGACGATGTATATTCTGTTCCTTATTGGCATATCTTTTACCCATATATTGCTTTTCGAATTCAATCCGTTTCTCATTGGCATTGGGGATAATAAAAGCTCCCAACAAAAATGACAAAATAGCAATAACGGTAGCCGACATCAGATAGGGGAATAAAAAACGCCTGAAACTGATCCCGGTACTCAAAATAGCGATAATCTCACTATCATAGGCCATCTTCGAAGTAAAAAAGATTACTGAGATGAAAGTAAACAGCGAAGAGAACACGTTCGCAAAATAGGGAATAAAATTCTTATAATAATCGAACACAATCGCTTTTACCGGAGCTTCATTTTCTAAAAATTTTTCCAGTTTTTCGGAAAGATCGAAAACGACGACGATACACAGAATCAGGACCAGTGAAAAGAAAAAGGTCCCCAGGAATTTGCGTATAATATATAAATCAAGTTTTTTCATCTAAAGTCTTCTGGTTATTTTCGGAAGCAGCTTTGTCTTCCATTCTACGAAATCTCCTTCCTGAATATGTTTCCGGGCTTCTCTCACCAACCACAAATAAAAAGAGAGATTATGGATGGAACAAATTTGCAACCCTAATATCTCGTCGGATTTAATCAAATGCCGCAAATAAGCCTTCGAATAATCGGTATCGACATAACTCAATGCAGCAGGATCTATAGAAGAAAAATCCCGCTCCCATTTTTGATTTTTAATATTGATCGTCCCTTCGGTTGTAAAAATCATACCATTACGTCCATTACGGGTAGGCATCACGCAATCGAACATATCTACTCCCCTTTGTATACCTTCGAGTATATTTTCAGGCGTCCCGACTCCCATCAGATAACGTGGTTTATCCTGAGGCAATATACGATTGACGACCTCGATCATGGCATACATTTCTTCAGCAGGTTCTCCGACAGCCAGACCACCGATCGCATAGCCGGCTCTGTTCAGGGATACGGCATGTTCTGCAGCTTTCTCTCTCAAATCCCGGTAAGTACATCCCTGAACGATCGGAAATAAATTTTGCTCGTAACCGTATAGCGGTGCAGTTTCGTCAAAACGCGCGACACACCGTTCCAGCCACCTCTGAGTCAGCCCGAGTGAATGCCTGGCATAATTATAATCACTGGTTCCCGGCGGACATTCGTCAAAAGCCATCACGATATCGGCGCCGATTTTACGCTGGATATCCATGACATTTTCCGGCGTAAAAAGATGTTTAGAACCATCTATGTGTGATCGGAAAGTCACTCCTTCCTCTGTAATCTTCCGTCCGGTACCGGTCAGTGAAAACACCTGAAATCCGCCACTATCGGTCAATATCGGCCGGGCCCAGCCATTAAAACGGTGCAATCCTCCGGCTGCCTGCAGAATTTCGGTTCCCGGTCGTAAATAAAGATGGTAGGTATTCCCCAGAATAATCTCAGCCCGGATATCCTCTTTCAGTTCTCTCATATGCACTGCTTTCACAGATCCCACCGTTCCCACCGGCATAAAGACAGGGGTATGAATCTCCCCGTGTGCTGTGGTCAAAACACCACACCGGGCTTCACTGTTCTTATCTTTCGCTAAAAGAGTATATTGCATATTATTATTCCGAGCTATGTATTTTAGTGCGCAAAGGTAATAATTTCAGGTTAAAGGTAAAAGGTTAAAAGGTAAAAAGTATTCAGACACTTTTAGTTCAGGATAATTCTGCAAACATTTGCAAAACAAAGATTTTTTTCAAACCTTTGGGACTGCAAACTAAAAAAATAAAAATTACAGAACGATATGAGAAATTTTTTCGGAATCTTTTTACTTATGTTTATCTTTTGCAGCCAGTTATCTGCACAAAAACAATTAACCCTGGAGGATTTTTTTGTCGACGGGACTTTCCGTACCAAAGGAGTTTACGGATTACGTTCCATGAATGACGGCGAACATTATACAGTTTTAGAGAACAATGGCACACGTATAGTCAAATACAGCTATAAAACGGGTCTGCCTGTCGCTACTTTACTGGATTTGAAAACCCAGGAGGATTCTCCTGTCAGCCGGATAGACGATTATACCTTCAATGCAGATGAAAGCCGGATACTGATTTGTACCAATAAGAAACCGATTTACCGCCGTTCGTTCACTGCCGATTATTATCTTTTCGATTTCAAAAATAAAGAAATCAAACCTTTGTCGGAAGGTGGCAGCCAACGGTTGGCGACTTTTTCTCCCACCGGTTTGCAAGTTGCTTTCGTGAGAGATAACAACCTGTTTATCCATGATATCCGTTTCGGTTCAGAACGTCAGATCACCAGAGACGGACAATACAATCACATCATCAACGGCGCACCGGACTGGGTTTACGAAGAGGAATTCGCATTCAACCGCGCTTTTGAATGGGCTCCCGACGGATCGGCCATCGCTTACATCAAATTCGACGAATCGGATGTACGCGAATTTCAAATGAATATGTTCGAAGGACAAAGTCCTGCTTTAAAACAAAACGAACTGTATCCCTCGAATTATGTTTACAAATATCCGAAAGCCGGAGAGAAAAATTCCAAAGTATCCGTTTATGTTTACGATGTTTCGGACCGGACAACGACCAAGATGGACACAGGAGAAGAAGACGACATCTATCTTCCGCGGATACGCTGGACCCAGGACCCTAAAAAACTGGCTATCATTCGCCTGAATCGTCACCAGAATAAAATGGAAGTCCTCTTAGCCAATGCCAAAGTCGGAACGATTGTTCCTCTTTACCGGGAAGAAAACAAATATTATATCGACGAAAGCAATCTGGACAATCTGGTCTTTCTGGATAACGGTACACAGTTTGTCATTACAAGCGAGAAAAGCGGCTATATGCACCTCTATCTTTACGATCTCAACGGACGGGAAAGACAAGCGATTACCAAAGGAAATTTCGATATCATCGATTTCTACGGTTATGATCCTGTTCGCAAACTCTTCTACTATTCTTCCTACGAAGAATCTCCACTTGAAAAATACATTTATAGCATTAACGAAAAGGGATTAAAAAAGAAACTGACCCCGGTAAAAGGCTGGAATGAAGCTAGTTTCAGTAAGAACTTCAATTATTATATTAACGTTGTTTCGAATACGGATACTCCTCCGGTCACCGCTCTTTATAATGCTAAAGGCAAACAGGTCAGAGTGCTTGAAGATAATAAAGCGGTGAAAGAGGCGGTGAAAGCATATAATCTGGCAAAACCTGAATTCATTCAAATTCCGGCAGCAGACGGTAAAACGATGCTCAATGCGTGGATCATGAAACCGGTAAATCAGGAAGCCGGCAAAAAATATCCGCTGCTGATCACCCAATACAGCGGGCCTAATTCACAACAAGTAAAAAACAACTGGAGTCTGAGTTGGTTGAATTATCTGGCCCAGGAAGGGTATATCGTTGCCTGTATCGACCCGCGTGGTACGGCAGCTCGTGGAGAAGAGTTCCGGAAATGTACGTACATGCAACTCGGTAAACTGGAAAGCGACGATATGATCGCAGCTGCCAAATGGCTGGCCACACAACCTGATGTAGACGTTAAAAATATCGGTATTTGGGGATGGAGTTACGGAGGGTTTATGTCTTCGCTCTGTATCATGAAAGGAAATGACATTTTCACGACAGCGATTGCAGTAGCTCCTGTCACTCATTACAAATATTACGATTCGATCTATACCGAACGCTATATGCGTACACCGGCAGAAAACGAACGGGGTTATGAAGATAATGCCCCCTTGAACTGGGCCGATAAATTAAAAGGCAACCTGTTGATTTGTCATGGTACTGCCGATGATAACGTACACGTACAGAATACCTATGAACTGGCCGAACGTCTGGTACAAGCCAACAAACAGTTCGACATGGCCATTTACACCAACCGCAACCACAGTATCTTCGGAGGCAATACAACCTTGCAGTTGTACAATCGGTTTGTGAAATATTTGAATGAACACATGAAAAGATAAGTGCCGATCAGGCGAAACCGCTAATCAATAAAGAAAAAATCAACCTAAAAATTTAAATATGAACTCAATCAAAGACTTAAAACCGACTGCGATCTGGCAGAATTTTTACAAATTGACTCAAGTCCCCCGTCCTTCCAACCACGAAGAACAAGCCCGTAAATTTATGCTCGAATGGGCAAAAGAGAACAATATCGAGGCAGAGATAGACGAGGTGGGGAATATTATTATGAGAAAACCGGCCACTCCGGGTATGGAAAACCGTAAGGGAGTGATTCTTCAGGGCCATCTGGATATGGTACCTCAAAAAAATGAAGATACGGACCATGATTTCGAAAAAGATCCGATCCAAGCTTATGTCGACGGAGAATGGGTACGGGCAAAAGGCACCACTCTAGGGGCTGACAACGGCATGGGAGTTGCTGCCGGTATGGCTATGCTTACGGCGACCGACATTCCTCACGGTCCACTGGAAGTGCTGATCACAGCTACCGAAGAAACCGGTATGGACGGTGCTAACGGTTTAAAACCGGGAGTATTAAAAGGCGACATCTTGTTAAATCTCGACTCAGAAACGGAAGGAGAACTTTATGTAGGTTGTGCCGGTGGTCTTGATTCTACGATCGAATTTAATTACAAGGAAGAAGCTGTACCAGCACAAGTCAAAGCTTTCCGTTTGGGGATCAAAGGTTTGAAAGGAGGCCATTCCGGGATGGACATCAACCTGGGAAGAGGTAACTCGAATAAATTGTTATTCCGTTTTTTGAAAACTTATGCAGCAGAATTAGGTATTCGCATAGCTTCTGTCAGCGGAGGTACACTTCGGAATGCTATTCCGCGTGAATCTTTTGCCCTCGTCGTCATTCCGGCTGCCAACGAAACAAAATTACAGGCAGCTATTAAAGAAGCTGAAGGAATTTATAAAGCCGAATTAAGTGCTAAGGAGCCTACCCTGCAAGTAACCGCCGAAGCTTGTGAGCTACCGGCCTCCGTAATAGACGAATGTACCCAGTTCCGTCTGACCAATTCCATTCTGGCTTGCCCGAACGGAGCTGTCCGGATGATCGATTCGATGCCCGATACGGTAGAGACTTCAAATAACCTGGCCATTGTAAGATCAGAACAAGGAAAAATTATCATCAACACCTTGCTTCGTTCTTCGGTAGAAACAGCCAAAGAAGCCTTGGCACAAACCATTCAGGCAGTATTCGAATTAGCCAAAGCAGATAAAATCATGTTCGACGGCGATTATCCAGGCTGGAAACCCAATCCGGATTCTGCTATTTTAAAAGAAATGCAGGAGATTTATGAACAATTATACGGTAAGAAACCTGCTGTTATGGCTGTTCATGCCGGACTCGAATGTGGTATTCTGGGTTCTAAATATACCCATTGGGATATGATCTCTTTCGGTCCGACCATTTGCTCTCCCCACTCTCCTGACGAACGGGTAAACATCGCCTCTGTCGAAAAATTCTGGGAATACCTCAAAGCTACTTTGAAAAACATTCCTGCTAAATAAAAAAAGAGTCCTCCGGGACTCTTTTTTATGTGTTCCCCTGCAGATGCTTTTTTACGCCCGCAAGAGTTACCGACTTTATAAACTTATGATATAAAATACCGCATCCATTTTACAACTCTGGTATACAAATTACAGATAGATATACCCGGATTACAAATTATTTCCGATTATACAATCTTATATCCTGGTGTATAAGAATAGTTTATCACGGTAAAACTACGACGACCCGAAACGCTAAAGCATTCTACAAACCAAGCGGACAACGTACGTTCCTACCAGACTCCTCCGACAGGATTTCTTCAAATAAAGTTTTTCATTTTTAACAATTTACGTTTTATTCTCTTAGAATTATTAGCATTTTTCAATATTGAATTCAAGATTTTTGTGTAACTTTGTGAGCAAATTGCAACTATTAAATATAATGCTCTTAAAGAAATTGACTTTACCGGAACTCCTTTCTAACAGCTGTTCCAAATTCAAGAACAATTTATCTTTGAACTTTGTTCAAAGTGGCAAACGAACTTACCAGGACTTCTATAACGAAGTAACTTCGATAGCTAATTATCTTCTTTCATCCGGCATTCAAAAAGGTGATAAAATAGCAATTTTAAGTGCTAACATGCCGAATTGGGGTATTACTCAATTTGCTATTGCCCGGATCGGCGCTATTGCAGTACCGGTTCTTCCGGGTTTCAGCAGTATAGAAATACAAAATATTTTAGAACATTCGGAATCTAAAATCATCTTTGTATCTAAATTGCTTTATAAATTAGTCGCCGATATAAAGACGAGTTATCTGGAACAAAAGATTCTGATGAATACTTTCGCCCGGATTCCGGAAGACTATCCGGTAGAAGCGATCGACAAACTGGAGAACAATATCGGTCTGGATAACCTGACTCCCCTTCCTGCAATACAAGTAGAAGAAGAAGATACGGCTTCGATCATCTATACGTCAGGAACTACAGGTTTTTCCAAAGGGGTGGAATTAACTCACCGTAATCTGGTCTGGAATGCGCGGCAATGTGCTACGATCCAACCTGTAAGTATCCAAGACCGTTTTCTCAGCATTTTACCTTTGGCCCATACCTACGAAAATACCCTGGGCCTGTTACTACCGGTGATGTTCGGAGCTCAGATTTATTATCTGGACCGTGTACCGACACCTAAATTATTGGTACCTGCCATGCAGAAGATACGGCCTACGGTTATGTTATCCGTACCTTTGATCATCGAAAAAATATATAAAACCCAGGTATTGCCTAAATTTACTTCGTCTGCCTTGATGAAGACCTTATACAATTTCGGGCCTACCCGGAAATTATTCAATCGGCTGGCCGGAAAAAAACTGATGCAGACTTTCGGGGGAAAAATCGTTTTCTTCGGTATCGGTGGTTCGAAAATAGATCCTGTAGTAGAACGTTTTCTCAGAGAGGCTAAATTCCCTTATGCCATCGGTTATGGTTTGACAGAGACTTCTCCGATGTCCGCAGGTTCTGCTCCCCGGGAAACCTTCTTACAGGGCGTAGGTCCTGCCATGGAAGGGGTGCAAATCAAAATCAACGAACCGGATAAGACCGGCCAGGGAGAGATCTGGATCAAAGGTCCCCATGTTATGAAAGGCTATTATAAAAAACCGGAATTAACTCAGGAAGTATTCAGCGAAGACGGCTGGTTTAAGACCGGAGATTTGGGTTCTTTCGACCGCAAAGGGCGGCTTTCGATCCGCGGACGAATCAAAACCATGATATTAGGTTCTTCCGGTGAAAACATCTATCCCGAAGAAATCGAATCGATCATCAATAATTTCCGTTTTGTCAATGAATCGCTGGTTGTAGAATCCAAAGGGAAATTAGTGGCTATGGTACATTTCAATATGGAAGAACTGGAAAAACAAGTCCAAAAAATAAAAAGCCAGGCCGGAAATTACAAAACCGCTATCAATGACTATATAGAAGAGCAGAAAAAAGAATTATTCGAATATGTAAATTCAAGGGTAAACAATTTTTCCAAGCTTCAATTAGTGCTGGTACAGCATGAACCCTTTGAAAAAACACCGACACATAAGATTAAACGTTTCCTCTACAATAACATCAATATCAAGTAAGGGTTTACGGTTAAAACAGTAATAACGGTGACAGCAGTTAAAACGGTTTAAGACTGTATTGTCACCGTTTCCTTTTGATTAATTTTGGGGGTTATTATTCATTCGGCTAAATACAAACTTAATCTAAAAAACGATCTATGAATCTTACATTCAAACTGGCATTAGTTTTTTTTCTATTGCTTACCTTATCTTGTAAAGAGCAGCATTTATTCTCGGATCAATCGGAATTGGCAACAGTGACCCGTGATTTCGAAGACAAACAAAAAGCCCTCCCCCACGGGGACCTGTTCCGGATATTTACGACCTCATTGACTACCGAAGAACGTGAAGCCCTGATGTTTCTCTATGCCTACATGCCCATCGGAGATATCACCGACTATAGCGGGGATTATTATCTGATGAACGTCAGATATGCATTGAAAACCAGACAGGAAATGCCTTGGGGTTGCCGGATTCCTGAACGGGAATTCCGCCACTTTGTTTTACCGGTGCGGGTCAATAACGAAAACCTGGACGAATCGCGGAAAGTATTTTACGAGGAATTGAAAGAGCGGGTAAAAAATCTTTCACTTTACGATGCGATACTCGAAGTCAACCACTGGTGTCACGAGAAAGTGATCTATACTCCTTCTGATTCCCGCACCAGTTCGCCCTTAGCATCGGTTAAAACCGCTTATGGACGTTGTGGTGAAGAATCGACCTTTCTGGTTGCCGCTCTCCGTTCTGTAGGAATCCCGGCACGTCAGGTTTATACTCCCCGCTGGGCGCATACCGACGATAACCATGCCTGGGTAGAAGCCTGGGTAGACGGGCAATGGCATTTTCTGGGAGCTTGCGAACCGGAACCGGTATTGGATTTAGGCTGGTTCAATGCACCGGCGAGCCGGGGGATGCTGATGCACACCAAAGTATTCGGTCGCTACAACGGCCCGGAAGAAGTCATGAGTCGAACCTCCGGTTATACCGAAATCAATGTTATCGGCAATTATGCCCCGACGACACAGGCAACAGTTACCGTCACAACGCCGGATAACCAACCGGTAAAAAATGCACAAGTCGATTTTAAACTATATAATTACGCAGAGTTTTACACCGTAGCATCTAAAACGACAAATGACCAAGGCAAAGCCTCTTTATCAGCCGGAAAAGGAGATATGCTGGTCTGGGCTACCGACGGCGAACGATTCGGATACGGCAAACTCTCTTTTGCAAAAGATGCTGCAATCACCATCATCCTGGATAAACAAGCCGGGGAGGTAAGTACCCTAGCACTCGACATCGTACCTCCGGCCGAGCATGTCAACCCGGTTACCGTTACCCCGGAACAACGGGCAGAGAACACCCGCCGGATGGCAATGGAAGATTCGATCCGCAATGCCTATACAGCCACTTTTATAAATGCCGGACAAGCTGACGACATCGCCGACGAGTTAGGTTTACCTTCAGCCCCTTTGACGAAACTTCTTATTGCCAGCCGGGGTAACCACGACCAGATACTCGGTTTCCTGCGCCATACACCGAAAGCTCAGCGAGTTCAGGCGTTGCAATTATTGCAAGTGATTTCTGACAAAGACCTGCGTGATACTCCCGAAGCCGTACTCAAAGACCACCTGCAACACACGCCGGTATCTGAAAATCCCTTATTCGACGCGTATATCCTGAATCCACGAATAGCCAATGAAATGCTTACAGCCTATAAAGACTTTTTTCAAAAAGCGATATCTCCCGGGTTAGCCGAAAAAATCAGGGAAAACCCTTCCTTCTGGACCCAATGGTGTATTAAAAATATTTCAATCCGGGACGAACTGAATCCGCAGCATATTCCGATGATGCCTCAAGGAGTCTGGAATTCCCGGATTGCCGACCAGCATTCCAGAGCTATTTTTTATGTAGCAGTTTTGAGGAGTCTGGGTATAGCCTCACGTATCGACGAAGTAACCGGTAAAACCCAATATGCCGGAACCGACAGTAAATGGCAGGACGTCGATTTCACTGCCACAACCGAAGCAAATATTCCACAAGGGAAATTGGTTGCCACTTACAAGCCTGTAAAAGCACTCACCAATCCCTTATATTATTCTCATTTCACCCTTTCGAAATATCATAACGGAACATTTCAACTATTGACTTTTCCCGAAGACAACAGTAGTAATTGGGAGAACCTCTTAAAGCACCCGATGTCCCTGGACACCGGATACTATATGCTGGTTACCGGTACCCGATTAGCCAGCGGCGGTGTACTGAGTAATACGACATTTTTCAATATCGAAGAAGGAAAAACGACCACAACCGAACTCATCATGCGGGAAAATCCGGATGAAGTGAAAGTGATCGGCAGTTTGAATTCGGAAGCTTTCTTCCTTCCGGCAAATAGCTCTACCCCTCAGAGTATCCTGCAAACCACCGGACGCGGATATTTCATTATCGGTATACTAGGGGCCGGTCAGGAACCGACGAACCACGCCTTACGGGATATAGCGGCTTTAAAACAGGATTTCGAGACATGGGGACGAGGCATGGTATTGCTTTTCCCGGATGAAAAACAGTTAAAAAGTTTTCATCCCACAGAATTTCCGAATCTCCCCGGTACTATTACTTTAGGAGTAGACCAAAATCAGACGATACAAAAAATGATTCAGGAAAATATGAAACTATCGCATGACAATCTGCCGATTTTCGTCATCGCCGATACGTTCAACCGGATCGTTTTTATCTCCCAAGGCTATACAATCGGATTAGGAGAACAATTGATGAAAACGATACATAAATTATAGTTAAAACACAGGTTTATATTTTTCTTTCTATTCGATTCCGGGTTTTATACCGTCAGACCGGTTCGCCTGGAACGATCCGGTAAGGCCTTCCTTCACTGACCGGCGGAACTCCTCGCAAACTCGTCAGACACCATCGGTCGGACATTCGGAAAACCTAACCGGATCCTCGTTCCTGCTCCAATGGTCTTCCGGCATAAAACCCTTCATCTAACGGCAGAGCAAACCGGCAAAGAAAGGAGAAGAAAAAGATTAGCTTTCCATGCAGTGATAACGGGAGTCGGAGGTGTTCGTGTTCGGGGACCATTGGAGCTCTGGCGAGTGTCGTCTTGCTTTTTCTGACCGACCGGTGGTGTCTGACGGAAACGTAACGTAAAGTTTTTTGCGAAGTGAGGAGTTCCGCCGGTCAGTGATAGAAAAAGTTAGACGACCGACAGAAGCGACCGGTTCGACAATTCCGATCACCGAAGACGAATTATTAACGAAATAAACCTAGATTTAAATAACTTCATAAGTTCCCAAAAAAAGAGTCCCCGGCAATGAGGACTCTTTTAAGTTATCGATATTATTTGTCAGCTTGTTTATACAGTACCTTCCCCCGTTGTTCGATCACCCATTTCCCGTCGAGCCGGCGTACATTGTAAGTGTCGTCATCTTCCTGGTTCCAGACATATCCTCCTGCAGGAAGAGTACGGCGGTCGAGCACCGGATGATTATCATGCCCGGGAACATATACTTCTGCTTTTAACGAATCGGCAGCAAAAACGACATAAGCAGCCGAAGAACTGGATTTATCCGTTTCAGACACCAACTGCACGCCGTCTTCGAACAAACGGATACAATTCTGTTTTACTTCCGACCAGGTATAACCTGCAGCTGCATTACATCCGTGATCGTCCTCGGCCACTCCGATGCGTTGGGTGGTATCGACAGGTACATACACGATGAGCAGTTGATCTTTTCCTTTAAGCTGCAACTCCTGATCCGTTACCGTATACTGCTCTACCTTGTTCAATGCCTTTAAATAAGCATCTTCGAAAGGCATATCCGGGCAAAACATCATGGTAGCCCCTCCGGTCTTAAAGGTCATTTTCCCTTTTTCCCCAACTTCATAAGTTCCGAAGAAACGATTACATCCTGCAGAACCATATACCGCACTACTATCGCTAAATACCAGAGTCGGAATTTGCTGAGGATTCTTTACTTCCTTTCCATTTTCAGTCATCGACTTCAATTGCCATTCTTTGGCTCTTAACAAAGTCAGTGAATTGTCACTACTTTTACATCCGGCTACCGCAACCAGCAGCACCAACAACATTAATTTCATTTCTTTCATTGTTTTCCGTTTTTTATTATAATTATACAGTGCAAACTATTCTTCTTCCCTGATTTCAGCAAATAAATCGTATTCGTCTGCCCCGGTAATCACCATCCGGTAAAATTCACCGACTTGCAAAGTTCTCTCACCAGGAATCAAAACCTCGGGGTCTACTTCAGGAGAATCGTGTTCGGTACGCCCGACATAATACTCCTCTTCCTGCCGGTCGATAAGTACCTTCACAACCTGTCCGATTTGTGAACGCCCGATCTCTTCGGCTATACCGGCTTGTATCTGCATGATTCGCCCGGCCCGTTTCCTCTTGATTTCTTCGGGAACATCATCCTGATAATGCCGGTCACACCAGGTGTCATCTTCATGTGAATAAGGGAATACTCCCAAGCGTTCGAACCTCATTTCCCGGACAAATTCACAAAGTTCCTCAAAGTCTTCGGCAGTCTCCCCGGGATGTCCGGTCATTAGAGTCGTACGGATAAATATCCCAGGTACTTCCTGCCGGATTTTACGTATCAGTTCAATGGTTTGTTTCTTAGATATGCCTCTTCGCATCTGTTGCAGCATATGATCACTACAATGTTGCAGGGCGATATCCAGGTATTTGCATACATTAGGACGTTCACGCATCACCGTTAACAATTCTAACGGAAATCCGGCCGGGTAAGCATAATGCAGCTTAATCCATTCCAGGCCCTCTATATCTGCAATCCGCCCGATCAGTTCTGCCAACCGATTTTTTCCATACAAATCTATACCGTAATAAGTCAAGTCCTGAGCGACCACCAAAATTTCCTTGACTCCCCCCTTTACCAATGCCCGGCATTCTTCCAGCAATTCTTCAAAATCCCTGGACTTGTGTTTTCCGGTCATGATCGGTATAGCACAATAAGAGCAAGTGCGGTTACATCCTTCCGAAATTTTCAGATAAGCATAATGGTCCGGTGTAGTTAAAACCCGTTGATTACGGATCCGCTCGTCGAAATGTTCACCCATCCGCTCCAATACCCCTTTCCAATCGAACTTACCGAAAAAAGCATCAACCTCTGGAATTTCTTCTTGAAGTTCTGCTCCATAACGTTGTGATAAACAACCGATCACATATACTTGTTCTACAATCCCTTCTTTCTTCCGTTCCACTTGTTCCAAAATGGTATTTACCGATTCTTCTTTCGCATCCCCGATAAATCCACAGGTATTCACAATAACCACCTCTGCATCCGAATTTTCTACATCGGTTTCAGTATCATAGCCTGCTTGATCCAGTTGTTTCAACAGCATTTCGGTATCGACCAGATTCTTCGAACACCCCAGACTGATAATATTTACTTTTTTCATATCGTCAAAAACATCTAAAAATACCCAAAGACGCTCTTCGGTCACCGAGGTTTTCAACTTTGGGGAGGGCAAAGGTACAAAAATTAGTTATCTTTGCGCAATATCTCAAATGAATGAATACGACGCAAACATTACAATGGCTTCCAACTTCTGTCAGAGAAGTAAAGGAACGAGGCTGGGATGTTCCGGATGTCATCCTGTTCTCAGGAGATGCCTATGTCGACCATCCTTCTTTCGGAGGAGCTGTCGTAGGAAGATTACTGGAATCTCTGGGACTGAAAGTCGCTTTGGTGCCTCAACCCAACTGGCAGGATGATTTAAGGGATTTCCGAAAACTAGGTACTCCCCGTCTGTTCTTCGGTGTCAGTGCCGGAAGTATGGATTCGATGGTCAACCATTATACTGCTGCCAGACGCCGGAGGTCGGACGATGCCTATACCCCGGATGGACGGGCAGGTGCACGTCCCGATATGCCTTCGATCGTTTATACCCGTATCCTGAAAAAACTATATCCCGATACCCCGGTGATTATCGGAGGAATCGAAGCTTCTTTACGCCGTCTCAGCCATTACGATTACTGGAAGGATACCTTACAACCCTCTATCCTGATCGATAGTGGAGCCGATATGCTGATCTACGGTATGGGAGAAAAACCGTTGACCGATATTTGCCGGTTGATGCAAAAAGGAATTCCCTTCCGCAATCTGACCAACATACCACAGACCGCCGTCCTGAGAGCCGGTGATGAAACTGTCGCGACCAATAAAAAGTGGCGAACGATCATTCTACACTCCCACGAATCTTGTCTGAGTAATAAAAAACACCATGCCGAAAATTTCCGGTATATCGAAGAAGAATCGAACAGTATCGAAGCGGCCCGTCTGATTCAGCCCGTAGATAACCGGCAAGTGATTGTCAATCCTCCTTATCCTCCGCCGACTACCCGGGAACTCGATGCCGTCTATGCTTTACCGTTCACCCGTCTGCCTCACCCCCGTTACAAAGGGAAAGAAATTCCGGCCTATAATATGATCCGGCATTCCGTGACTTTGCACCGGGGATGCTTCGGGGGATGTGCTTTTTGCACCATCTCTGCCCATCAAGGAAAATTCATTGTTTCGCGCTCTCCTGAATCGATACGGCAAGAGTTGGAACAAATCACCGCCATGCCCGACTTTAAAGGTACCGTTACCGACCTGGGAGGCCCCTCGGCCAATATGTATCACATGAAAGGTAAAAATGAGGAAATTTGCCGGTTGTGTAAACGGGCTTCCTGCGCCTATCCGACCGTATGTAAAAACCTGAATACAGACCACGGACCCTTATTACGAATTTACGAAGAGGCCCGTCAGGTTCCCGGCATCAAACATTGCTTTATTGGTTCCGGGATCCGGTATGATTTGTGTTTAAGTGATACAGGAAATAAAGAAGTTGATAAAACGAATAGACGATATCTTGAGACTGTCATTCGTCACCACGTATCCGGACGTTTCAAAGTTGCTCCCGAACATTGTTCTCCTACAGTGTTAGGTTTGATGCGCAAACCTGCTTTCGGTTTGTTCCAGCAACTGAAATCGATTTTCGATGAGATTAACCGAAAACACCGTTTGAACGAACAAATCATTCCTTATTTTATCTCCTCTCATCCGGGTTGCCGCCCCGAAGATATGGCGGAATTAG
>OGRG01000385.1_pt1 | contig 41192 bp, 38 predicted proteins | sample 1553501 | NCBI WGS metagenome assembly OGRG01 (sample SAMEA2580018, study PRJEB22360) | human gut metagenome | biome: human gut; feature: human-associated habitat; material: faeces | place: Denmark | collected 2008/2010 | reverse complement strand
TGCCTTTTCCTGCTTCAAGGTAAAGGTGTAATGCTGGCTCTCACCGTTGCCTGCAGCCATCCTTCTGCAAGGACATATTGATGTGCATGCCGGAACCGTTGACACCGAACTTGGGCTTCGGCATAAAAGTAGCGTGCAATCCATGACGTCTCGCAATGGTGCGTACGGCCATCTTGAAGGTCATGATGTTGTCTGCGGTATTTAATGCCTCATCGTATTTGAAATCAATCTCATGCTGGGCCGGAGCCATCTCGTGATGGGAAGCCTCGATGACAAATCCCATATCCTCCAGATTCATGACAATGTCACGACGGGCATTTTCGCCGAAATCCAGGGGACCGATGTCGAAATACCCTGCCTGCTCATGGGTGTTGGTGGTAGGCATGGTATTTTCGTCCGTATTAAATAAGAAAAATTCACACTCGGGGCCTACCTCAAAAGTATATCCCATGTCCTCTGCCTGCTGCACCGCACGCTTTAACACATAACGGGGATCTCCCTCGAAAGGCTGTCCGTTGGGACGATATACATCGCAGATCATACGGGCCACTTTGCCCTGCTGGGGTCTCCAGGGGAAAATCTCCAGTGTCGACAGATCCGGATACAGATACATGTCGGATTCTTCAATCCGTGCAAAACCGTCAATAGCCGAACCGTCAAACATACATTTATTGCTCAATACGCGGTCCAGCTGGCTGGCTGTCACCGCAATATTTTTCAGATTGCCGAACAGATCCGTGAACTGCAGACGGATAAATTCCACATCCTCTTCTTCCACAAGACGGATGATGTCTTCCTTGGTATAATTATTCATCGTTACCCTCGTTTCTGCGCCGCCTGTCTGCTCCTTTTCCACGGGGCGGACGCATCCGTGAAAAATACTTGTCTTAACTATAGCAATGCCTGTTTTGTCTTGTCAATGTGAAGTTCTCCTTATTTGCTGTACTATGAGTACCGGCCTCCGCATACTATTTATAAAGATCATCCCATCATTCCAAGGAGACTTAAGAATGAGTGCAAATACAAAGATCGTTGTCCTTCGCAGAAAAGAGCTGCTGTATACCGGAATCTTCGCTGCGCTGGGAGTGCTGTTCGTCATATTACTGTTAATGTTATTGCTGCCCGGAAAAACTGCGGATACCTCCGGGACACCGGATTCCCCTGACAGTACTGCCGAGACCGCTATGCCGGACAATGTGGCGGATCTCGGACGTATCCCGCAATCCGCACAGACGGAGGATGTCTCCACTGGGGCCGTTGCCGATACCGATGCTGTTCTGGATAATGCTTCCGGGCCTGTCGGTACTGATAATACATATATCCCGGGGATCTACACCACGGAGCTGATCCTCGGCAGCGAGACCGTGAATGTAGAGGTCATCGTAAACGACCACGCCATCACATCTTTAAGCCTGGCAGATCCCGATGAGACCCTGACCACCATGTATCCACTGCTGGAGCCCACCATGGATTCCCTGAGTGAGCAGATCTGCGAGACGCAGGATCTGAGTCAGGTGACGTATTCTGCGGAGACCAGATATACTTCCCTGGTGCTGCTGGAGGCTGTTAAGGCTTCACTGGAAAAAGCAAAGCCCAGTGCCACGCCGGAAGCGACGGATGCGCCGGATGCGACGAATGCACCGGCAGCCTCTCCGAATGTACCGAAAGCGGATATCAATCCTGCGGCATAAGGGACTCATGTGCCGTGCATAAAATTCAGTACTAACGTAAAAAAGGGCGCATGCCTCCCGGCATGCACCCCATTGTGCGTTTTATTGTAATATTTTGTTTGCAACACTGGGTTTATTTTATACTATTTGCAGAGGAGATGCAAGGAAAAATTATTCATAAAGCGAATCCAGTGTGAGCAGTAATACGTTCTCATCTGACAATGTTTCAAACCAATCCGTATATCCTGATAAGGAAAAGAAAATATATTTTGAAATCTTATATTTAGCGGTAATAAGGCTTCCCCTTCTGATTAAAGTTTCATAAATACCCTTATCAATCTTTTCGTTTTTGAATTTACATTCTCCTATAACAGCCCTCTTGTCTATATCAGACAAGGCAACAACATCTATATCCGCAGATTGTGCTCTTATATTTCCATTCTTATCCGCAATGTTCTCTACGCCCCACCAAGTGCCTACAGAAGTAATAAAGCAGCCATACTCGCCTGTTATTCCCTTCATTAACGTATAATATCTGCACATTTCTTCAAACACGGAACCCATGAAAGAATGTAGTACCGGCTTCACCGCTCTTTCGTAATAAACCTCTCCCTGCCCCATCTCAATTACGCTGGTTGCTTTCGGGATAAACTCATACCAGAATTTGAACATATAGTCCTTTAAAACGTACTGGGTCTTCTTTTTATTCTTCTCCTCCGTGATGCATTTCTTCTTTTCAACCAGTCCAACATTTATCAGTTTATCTAATGAATATAGTACCGTCTGTTCTTTTTCCCCAATTTTTCCTGCAATTGTATTCAGGGTATTCTCACCAGATGCGATCTGCTCAACAATGTTATTTACAACCGCTATATCCGAAAATTCCTGGGTCAGGAGATTCCTCGTTTCATCATATAGATACCCGTCCGTTCTAAAGAACAGTCTTATGATGTTTTCATCAATACTCTTCCGGGGATCGATCATCGAAAGATACTTTGCAACGCCGCCGGTAATTCCATAACATATTGCCTTATCCTCGTTAGAATACTCCGGGACAAATTTTGCCGCATCCAGATAGTTAAATGCTTCCAGTTTGATCTGAGAATCACGTCTTCCAAACAAGGGGCTCTTTTCACTGAGTACCTTCCTTTCCATAAAGCTGAGCGCAGAGCCGCATAAAATTACTTTAAGATTCTTATCCTTCCAAACCGTATCCATGTATTTCTGCAAGATAGATAAAAGCGCTTCATCTCTCTCCGCCCAATATGGCAGCTCATCTATAACAAGCACAAGCTTCTCGTCTCCAATATTTTTATCAATAAAATCAAAAACAGCCTCCGTAGTATGAAAGCTGATATTCTCCACCCCGGGCATAAGCAGATCAACTACCTGCTTTGAAAACAGTTCCAGATTTCTATTTTTTCCGACTTTTGTGGCTGTATAAAAAATAGTCTTCTTGTCCTTAACAAATTCTGTAATAAGAGTAGATTTTCCAATGCGCCTGCGGCCATATATCACCGTCATACCAATTCCATCTTTTTCATAGAATTCCTTTAACGATGTCAGTTCTCTTTCTCTGCCGATAAATATAGGAATCACCTCCGTCTTTGTTAAAAAATATTTTATTCAAATTGTTTTTAACAAAATCTTTCTGAATAAACTTTAGCATGAATCCCTATGTTATGCAATCATTTTTTCTATTTTCTATTCCACACTGTTTCTTGTATAATAAAAATACCTAAAGGTAATTTGTACTTGCAAAAAACACCTCTGCAATAAAAGAACATAGAGATACTTAACTGTCTGGATAGAAACTTTTCGTTTGCAAGATTTTTCCGCAGCATAAAATTCAAAAACTTACTGCTGACCAGATTATATAATATTCCATCCATCAGCGTCGTCTGCTCGAAACCGACCAGATCAAATGTAATGATCAGAGCAAAGTGCTCTGTTCCCAACAACTCATGAGGAAAATCTCTTCGATGAGCGATCTCCAGACTTTGGATGTCATAACGGGGGGAGAGGCTTTTCTGTAAGTCTTTGGCATATTGATTATTCGGAGATGTAAGAATCAGTATTTTCTGCATCATAGATCCATTCTTCCCTTTGGTGTCCCTGTCTGAACATAGGATAAATATTCATAGATCTGTTTCTTCATTACTTCATGACCATTCTCCTGTCTGTTATATGCCACAATCCACTCTACTGTAGCTTCCATCATCTTCTCTGCATTCCAGACCGGTCTCCACCCTAATCTGCTCTTGATCCTGGAGCAATCCAGCTTCAGGAAATTCGCTTCATGAGGACCTCCCTGGGCTGCAATCGTATAGACCGGTTCGATACCCGTCCTCTCTTTCCACTGCCGGCAGAACATCGCAACCAGTTCTCCCGTTGTCAGACAGGAGGTTTCTTCCGGTCCCACATTATAACATCCTGCGTATTTTCCATCCCGGTATTGCTTCTCTGCGATCAGCAAATATGCCAGCACCGGCTCCAACACATGCTGATAAGGTCTGGTAGATGCCGGATTACGAAGTGCGATCTCCTGCCCTCGCATTACCGCCCGCATACAATCCGGTACGATTCTGTCTGCTGCGAAATCACCTCCGCCTATCACATTTCCAGCTCTGGCTGTAGAGATTGCCACACGCCCATCTGAAAAGAAAGAATTCCGATAACTGTATGTAACCAGTTCGGAACAGGATTTACTGTTAGAATAGGGATCAAAACCATTCAATTCCTCATTCTCCCGATATCCCCACTCCCATTCACGATTTTTATACACTTTATCCGTCGTTACATTCACAAAGGATCGTACAGAAGCTGTCCTGCGGACACACTCCAGAACATTCACCGTCCCCATGACATTCACATCATAAGTATATACCGGATTCGCATAACTCTCCCGTACGATTGGCTGTGCCGCCATATGAATCACGATCTCCGGCTGCATCTCCTCAAATACCCGAAGAAGATGCTCCAGATCCCTAACGTCTCCCTCGATCGATTGCATTTGCTCCGCCATTCCGGTAAGGGAAAACAGGCTGGGATCTGTGGGTGGCTGCAACGCATACCCGGTTACCTCTGCTCCAAGCTCCAACAATACCTGGCACATCCAGGTACCCTTGAACCCGGTATGACCCGTGATAAGAATTTTCCTGTTTTTATAAAAATCTCTGTCTATTCTCATACTTCTCTTCCACTTGCGTTAATCACATGGCATGGAAACTGTCTCCGTTATTTTTTCAACCATATAATTTAACATCTCTGTTGTCATACCCGGATATACACCAATCCAAAACGTATTCTCCATAATATGATTCGTATTCGTAAGTTCACCGACTATGCGATATCCAACACCGGTTTTATGCATTTCATCAAAACAGGGCTGTTTGGTCAGGTTTCCGGCAAACAGCATACGGGTCTGGATTCCATTCTCTTCCAGATACCGTACTACCTTATTTTTATCCACACCTTCTCTACAGGTGATCATGAATCCAAACCAACTGGGCTCTGAATTCTCACAGACCTCCGGCAATATAAAATACTCTCTCACACACTGTAATCGTTCTGATAAATATGCAAAATTTCTACGTCTTGCCTCTACAAATCCCGGCAGCTTCTGTAGTTGTGCACATCCTATAGCAGCCTGCATATCCGTCACTTTAAGATTATAACCAAAATGGGAGTAGACATATTTATGATCGTAGCCCATGGGTAGTTCTCCATACTGCCCATCAAACCGGTGTCCACACATATTATCCCGTCCGGAAGAGCATACACAGTCCCGTCCCCAGTCACGAAGGGAACGAATGATCTTATGTAATAAAGCATTATTGGTATAAACAGCACCACCTTCTCCCATCGTCATGTGATGAGGGGGATAAAAGCTGGAAGTTCCAATGTCACCGATAGTTCCGGTAAATCTCCATTCACCATTCATACAGTACCGGCTGCCAAGCGCATCACAATTATCCCATGGGCTCGCCCACGCGCATAACAATTCCCCCCCCCCAGCCACAGATCATGTCGGTCACAGAAGTCTTTTACCTTCTTCAAGTCAAACGGATTGCCTAAGGTATGTGCAATCATAACTGCTTTTGTCTTCAGTGAAAATGCTTCTACTAACCTGTCTGTGTCTATGTTGTACTGTGGAATCGTCACATCCACGAATACCGGTACTGCACCATACTGTAACATCGGAGTCACCGTCGTCGGAAATCCGGCAGCCACCGTGATCACTTCATCCCCTGGCAATACTCTGCGTTCTCCCAAAAGAGGAGAAGTCAGTGCCATGAATGCAAGAAGATTCGCTGAGGATCCGGAATTGACTGCTGAACAATATTTCACCTGCAAATATTTTGCCAGTCCACGTTCAAACTGTTCCGTGTATCTGCCGGAGGTCAGCCAAAATTCGAGAGAGGAGTCTACCAGATTCACCATTTCCTCTGCATCATAAACTCGTCCTGCATAAGAGATTCTATCTCCTGCTTCATACGTTTTTTTCTTATGAAATTTATCACAATACTCCCGTACCTGCGACAGAATCTGTTCCCTTGCCTGCTCTTCTGTTTTGCCCTCAAAAATTCCTGTCCCGCTCATTCTGCTCTATTCCCATACCTTCCATGGTGCCTGTCCACTGCTCCACAAGTCTTCCAATATTTTCTTCTCGCACTGATTATCCATACACTGCCAGAAACCGGTATGCTGATAAGACATCAATTCTCCTTTATCAGCCAGCTTTTCTAACACATCCCTCTCAAAGGCCGTATTGTCCCCTTCAATATAATCCAATACTTCCGGCTCCAGAACCATGTATCCTGCGTTAATTGGGGAATCGTCATGCGCATTTTTTTCACGGAATGCTCTTACAGAACTATCTATTCCAATATCCAGCACGCCTTTTTCCTGTACCATTTTCACTGAGGTAAGCGTTGCCATTTTCCCATGCTGCTTATGGAATTTCACAATATCCGCAATATTTACATCACAAACACCGTCACCATAAGTCATCATAAAGGGCTCATTTCCTATGTATTTCTGCACACGCTTCAGACGACCGCCCGTCAATGTATTCAACCCGGTATCCACCACCGTGACCTTCCAGGGTTCCGTATGTCTGTCATGAATAATAATGTCGTTACCTTTGGTCAGGTCAAAAGTGATATCTGAAGTATGCAAAAAATAATCCGCAAACCATTCTTTGATAATATGCTGCTTATATCCGGCACATATAATAAATTCATTAAAACCATAGTAGGAATATTCTTTCATGATATGCCACAGAATTGGCATTCCACCGATCTCGATCATCGGCTTGGGACGATATCCCGTCTCTTCAGAAATGCGGGTTCCCATACCACCCGCTAACAATACTACCTTCATATGTGCCTCCTTGCAACGCTTTCGTTCTCCCAGAACACTTATATTTTTGTTCAATTCACACTATCTTCATTTTCTTTTCTAAACTCGTCTACCCAACACTCTATTGTTTGCGCTTTTTCCTCTACTGCCTGGGCTATTTGTGCCATAGGCATCCCCATTTTATAGAGATTGATTGCTGTCGCTTTAGACCTTTCCTCTCTGCCTTGTGCCAACGCTTCTTCCTTGATATCCTCTTCATGCAATAATTCTTTCATGTATTCGGACCTCCATTTCTGATTCCGCCTTGCCTTTCCTACAGCTTCCTCTAATCTCTCTGTTAAACCATTTTCAACTTTTCCAGACAGAGTTCCCGATCTCCCATTATTTTCCCAAACATAAAATCATCTGTAATCGTCAAGTCCTCATAATCTTTCGCCATAAGTATCTCTCCTTTCATCCACATCGACACAGGAGAAATAAATCGACAGCTTCGCTTTGCACCTGTCAATCATCGTTTTCTCCCGCTATAAATTGTTCATGGGTAACTAAGCAGGATTTTCTTAAAAATGATAGACATCAGCAAATGCTGACAATAGATTATAAGTATTCTAGAAAGTCTGCTTATGCTGAAAGTATAACCTATGGAAAATAATTATTCAAGCCTTTTTTGCTGCATTATATTCACTAATTCTTTCTTGGGAAATTCTATTCTGTCGGAATGACCGCATACCCAGTCATTTAATGCATTTTGAAATTTTTCCGAAATACTACAGTCCCTTACTTTCCCGCAAATTCTAGTCAAATCTTTCTGAAATTCACTATAATTTTCGGGAATAATGGAATTTCCATATTCTGTATAATCCTTTCTATTTGTATAAATAATGGGACACACAAAACAATATGCAAAGATATTTCTATCCTCTATATATACCAATCCTTTGTGCTTTTGGAGAGAGAATGGATTGGCAAATAATTTTGTCATTATCATTCCCAAGACAACTCTATCCTGTAAGGTTCTTACCCTGTTCAATAATTCCTTCATATCAGACAGCATCAGAAGTTCATATGCACTCATTATCTGTACTGCATTTACCCCTTGTCTATAAGCCATCCTGATATCATCATAACGATTGTCCCCAACATGAATAATCTGGTCTGTTTTCGCCAGTTTCTTCAGTTCCTCAAATAATTCACCGTTCTTTTTACTCTTTTGTTCCTCGCAGGATATGAGTATCTGCTGATAATCGTTCACTCCAATGCCATGAAGCATTTCAATAATTTGCTTCGACGGCCAATACATGTCTGAGACAAGATACACCTTTTTCCCACTTGCTATTGCCCATTGCAACAGCCGGATCATTTCTCTTCGAGGTTGTAATACTCGTTTTTCCATTTTCAACTCGGCTCTGCAATATTCTTCCAGTGCATCTTCTTTCCAGCCGGTAATCTGTCCTATTTTATCATAAATATCACTGATATTACAGATACCGGCACATTCTCTTTCCGCCTTTCTCCGGTATACTGCAAACTGCCCGGGAACTACTCCCTCCATCTCCATAAGCTGATACATATCCTCTAAAGTCAATGTAGTCCTCTGTATTAGTGTATCGAAAATATCAAAAGACACGACTGGATATGGCTCAAGTATTTCCCGTATTCTTTCTTCGTTCACATCCCAATATTCCATATCATGATCTGCTGCCATCTTATGTGGAAGCCTGTTTCCATGAAAATCATATATTTTTATACCATTTTCTTCACAAAATAAATGAATACGATCATAAATGATAGGAATAATATGATCCCTTGCCACAATTATAATGATGCAGTTTCTGTCTGCTGCCGCCTGTAAAGGAAACACTTCTGCCCCATACAAATGCTCACCCTCTAATTGGGGATCCAATATGCCTTGAAAATCAAAATCCTTGACGTTTTTCAAAAGAAATTCTGTTTTTTCTCCAGCCCCGTAAAGCATTATCTTATCCGAACGGAGTGATTTACATTCTTTTTCAAACCGATTGCAAAAAGCCTGTTCTTCTGTCATATCCTGCTTTTATTACGTCTCCCAGCCTCAAATCAAAATATCATCTGCAAAATTAAGTGTTTCTTTTTGGAACGAATCCTGCAAAACAAATGCCTTTTTCACCTCTTCCGAAAAGACAATCTGCGGTTCTCTAAGCAAATCCATACATGAGTCAAGCAACTGTACAGACACTAGTGGAGCCTTTCCTGCTCCCCAAATGCTTCTATATTCTCTATAATAATCCATAACCGCAGTAAAGATAACTTTTTTGGTGTTTTCATTCCCATAGTACTCTTCTAATATAGGTGTCCCTTCATGGTTAAATCCCTTTAGTGAACCATGTGGTGCTTCAAAAAGTGCCTCCATCAATGGGTAAAACACTTGCGCAAATGTCCTCATTTCATAAAAATTCATCTCGTGCTGGCAATAGGAAGTAACGTCTATCGTTCCTGAATCCAGCGGCAATTTCATATAATACAGCCCCAACAGTTCCCTCTGCATTATTTGCTGTAAATGATACTGCACCGTTCCCCTTGCGCCAAAATCATAAAGACAGATTTTTTCATAGTTATCCAGTGAAAAAGCCTTCAGATATTGGCAATAGTTTGCTTCCGCCTCCGGATCCCTTGTTGCAGCTATCACAGACTGTCTTGATGCATAAAAATAACATGCTTCCGGAAGTTCTGCCATTGTGTTGCGGGATAATTCTTCCTGATACAGTTGATAAAAAATATATCCGTCCCTTGCCTGGAATAGTAACAATTCGCACTCATTCTTTATTGCTTCCTGTATCACCCAGAAAAATAAATTTACCATAAAGGGGGCCATAAAGACATTCACCAAAGCATATATATCCGTTATCACAAGTTTCTTGTCTTCCTGCCTAAGAAATTCCTTACACTTGTGCAAAAGGCGATTATATATGTATCGATTCTGCTCGGACACTGCCAGGCTGTTTATTTTTTTGAAACATTCATCCAGATTCTGTCTGCCAAAAACCTGATCTAAATCGTCCCCCTCTATCGTATAAACCGGAATATTTATTATGCTTTGGCGGATTTTAGTATACAATTTTTTTAAAAGCATCGGTCTTGCAATAATTACAATGAAATCAGCTTTTGCCGCATCAGCAACGTTGAGTACACTATGCTCTCTTCCCACATATGAGAAGTCAGCCACACCGATAATATTGTACTCTTTCAAATTATTCAGCAATTCCCAGGTATGTCTGCCCGTTCCATACAAACATATCTTCTCGCTTTTTCTGCTCTGAAAACTTCTCTGAAATGCATGGATAATATATCCTTTTTCATCTGCCATTTCTCTTCCTCTGAACAGCCACCCCTATCTTAGTCTCGCTACAGCATCCCTTACATCTCATACAAATAGATGGATATCCTCTTTTACTGTACCCTAAATTAAATTCCAACAACTCTATCCTCTTATTGGCATCATAAGGTTCCAACAGGAATGTATCACCCTCCTGTTCTTTCCATTCTCCTAATTCGATTGCACTTGCCTCCAGATGACAAAAATAAAATTTTCTATCCCTTAATCCCCTGAAAGGTGCTCCACACCGATGGAAAAATGCTATTTTCTGCTCTTCTGATTCTCCTGAATGATCAGCCGTTTCAAAACCAAAATCTAACCAAAAGTCCATTTTTTTACGAACATAACTGATTTGATGCTGTGATAATGTTTCCTGAAATTTTTCTAGTCTCGGTTCTAGCTGTGGCAAACCATAAGTATAGTCACTGACATCATAGATGACATCCATTTTTTGAGAAATATCCAATAATTCTTCCGAAAGATTGCACATTCCATTTGTAAACATATAAATATCAACTATTTTATCTCTGTAGTTGTTCTGAATATATTGCAATACCTCCACCAGTTCCGGATACAGTAAGGGTTCCCCGCCCAAAAGATTCATATCTTCCACGGTATCCACCCATTCGAAGAATGCATCCAGGTCACGCTTGATCTCATCTAATTTACGATCCTGCGGATTACAATAGTAGGACATAAGCATATTGCACCCTTCACAGTTAAGGGTACACCGATTCGTAACAGAAATGTCTACACGATTGATATACACTTTTCCCTCTACATACCAATCATATATGGTTGCAAATCTCTTATAATCGATGTAATCTATATTTTCCCGAAGTCCTAATTCCTTCAGATATTTTGAAACTTCTTGATATGCTTCTGTGCAGATAATAATTTTCCCATCAGACACATTAAGTTCTTCTGGAGATATTATGGGCACTTCCAATAATTGCTGCCCCTGTTTATTGCTATCAATATCCACTACGGCTTTAATAGAAATCTTGTTATGATATCTACGAATGAAAGTAGTTCCTTTGCCGGCTGCTCCCCATAAGTAAAAATGGTTTTCGAAAGCAATCCATAGTTCTTTTTCTTGCCGGAGCTCATTACCTATATCTCTGTATACCATATTTTTTTCCTTTTTACTCAGTCTTTTTTGTTATTGCATATAAAACCGTTTCTGTTGCCCCCCAATTATGATGTCTTAAATAAAATTTATATTGCGGCTGTGTTTTTTTTAAAAATTTCCATATTTCAATAATATCATTAATTCTATGGTATACACATATTGCCAATCGGGGAGCATCTTCACTCAATATCCTTTTACATCCTTTCAATGCGTCAAGTTCAAGTCCTTCTATATCCATTTTAATCATTGAAACATGCTGTTTAATCTCCTCATCAATAGTTGTTACATCAATTTTGTAGTCATACCTTCCACTATATACAATCTTGCTCCCTCCATGTACTGAATCTGTTTTAAATTTCATTTCTCCGCTTGCAGCTCCGACACCTTTTTTTATCAAAGTAATCGGTTTATTTGTTTCATTTATTATCTTTTCTAGTGAAGAAATGCAAAGCAAATCAGGTTCAAAACAATATATTCTTTTAAATTTTCCTTCTGTCTTTCGTAGCATATCTTTTAATGTACTTCCATCATTCGAACCAGCCTCTACAATCACTTCTTTATCATTTAATACTACTATATCATGTGGAAAATATTGATCATCTACCATCACCTCAGCAAAATAGTCTTGATTTGCCGATATACGCCCTTTAATAAAAGCAATTAATGTTGCTTTCGACTTTTCATCATTCAAATCATTGTAAAGTAATGAAAAATCATCAATATTACTTAGCAAATACCTTCTATATTGTTGAATGTCATTCAAAAATGTGTAGTATATCTCTGCTTCGAATGAATATATTTTTACTTTGCCTATTAATTGTTGGATTTCCTGTATTACCTCTTTTTTATATTTGGGTGTTGTTATAACAATTTTCACTTTTTCTAAATTTAGTACAGTTAAAATATCCTCTGCTGAAATCACTGGACATCCATATAAAGTTTTTCCATGTTGAATCTTATCAACTATAAAAGATGCATATATTCCTTTAATTTCAAAATATTTCTCATACCAATAAAGAGCTTTTCCAGCTCCCCAAAGCACTATAATATCGTCTTTTCCCACCGTTAAAACGAATTCCTCTGCAAGATTTTTTTCAGATGAAATAAACTTATTTAATTCTATAAGATCAAAATCCCTTTCTGCCAGATTATTTTTATCCACTTCATGTTCCTCCCATATTAATGTTCAGTACTTTTTCAGTTGTGTAATATACTATATACTTCCATAATTTTTTCTACACCGCTATAATAATTTATCGTCAATATCCAAAATAATGCTATTATAGTATAATAGCATTTCTTCGATAGTCTCTTGATAGGATCTAAAAGTATAATCCCCCATTTCTTCCAAAAGTCTTTCATTATTACCAGAATATTCTAATTTATACCCCTCTTTCATTACGTCAATGGGATTATCGACTTGCATGACTTTCCTGATTATATTACCTAATGAAAGTAAATCAATATGGCTTCCTCTACATACATTATAATGTTTATGTTTCGGTTCATGTTCTATAAACCATTTCATAATCCGAGCCAAATCATCTATATATATATAATCAAAATTAACATTTTGAGATAGAGTCATTGCTTTTCCTTTTAATACTCGACAAATATTATTAGATATAAATCTTCTCGACCAGTCTTCATATTTTCCATATACACCAAACAACCTTAAATCAAAAATATTATCTTTTTGGGTGCATTGTTTAGAAATCAGATATTTATAAAACCCATATCCATCTTTAGGAATATGGTGACCAAAGTATTCTTCTTTCATAAACGGTTTATAATATCTGTTATCATATTCTGCGCCCGAACCGAAATAATACATTTTCCCATAAAGATGACTGCAACGTTCCAAATTTGCATACATACGTAAGCCATTTTCTAAGACTTTGTATTCATTGTACGGTTCTTTCTTTTTTCCTCTATAGTTTGCCGCATGTATAACAATATCAATCTTATTTTTTTTCAAATATTCTTCAACTTGTAACTGATTACACAGATTCAATACTTTTGATGCTGGTGATACTACCTGATATTCTTGTGAAAGAAACTCTGATAAGTTTTTTCCTATAAATCCGCTTCCACCCGTAATCAATATTTTTTTTTGTGACTTACTCATTGACTCCATCCTCGTCAAAAACATATATTGTTCGCATAACTCCACATACACTTATATAACAAAAAAAAGGGGAATTATTCCGTATTTTTGTTGATATACTAGCATTTTTTTCATCACAATCATATATTAATATTTTTCCCTTTTTCACAAATTTGTCAAAGTCTTTAACCGGAATCGTTTGATCCGTACACCAGATAATATCATAATCATCATCTATTATCTTAATTGTTAAACTGCTGATTATTTCTATATTCTCTGCACGAAAAAGTGACATAGCTTTTTTTAAATCATTCTCTTTTTTGCTTTTGTAACATGTAATTTTTTGTATACCATAGTATTTAAATGCCAATGCCCAGTATCCATCTCTATCTTCTAAATCTAGAAAACTATGATATCTTTCTTTTCTTTCCCAAAAAAATTGTGTTATGCTAACCCAAAGAAATGATCTTTCCTTATTATCTAACATATTGTGATACATTTTGGGATGTGGTAAAGACATTTCTGACCAATTTATTTCTAAATTTTTTAAAGCATTTTCATTATAATACTTTTTATAGTCATTCTCCGATATAATCATCGGAATCATATTAAATCCCCGATATAACAGATAAAAACATCTATGAGTACCATCTAAAACATTAAAATAGCCTGCATTATTCCATATTCCCTTTACTGCTGCATCATAAAAATAACCCATTCCTCTCGCCAGTTCTTGATCCCATATCTGCAATATTTTCCTTCTTTCTATCAATTTAGACTTGACATCAATATTGTATAATTTCAAATACGAATCAACATATTCATTACATGTATTTGAATGGTTCATAATACATTCAAAAAATTGGACTTCTCTATTAATTGCCACCAACGGAATATCTACATCATTAGGCGCAATTTTCCATATTTGCGGATCCCCTTTATCCTTTTCCTTAGGAATTGAATATAATAATTCAACTGGAATCCATGCAATAATATCTTTTCCCCTTTTCTTAATTACATCAGATTCTATATAATCTGTTCTATATTTAGGCAATTTAATCATATGAGGAATCTGTTCAAAATCATACATTTCCCATGCTTTCCGTACAATAGTAGCATATTTATCTGAGAAACTATTACCTGCCGCCATAAAAATCAAATTATTATATCCACGCCTACTTAACATCTCCGCTATCTTATGCTGTGTATCTATTGAATAACAGGATATATAAATAATGCTTTTTTTATCTATTTCATTGTTATCAATAGTGCGAACTTCTATTTGATACTCTTTTTTCAGGCGTTCTGCATCCTTGTCAATATATCCACAAAAATTATATTTCTCCCTTTGCAGAAGTTCAGCCACTAATACAGCGCGCTTAGTATACCCATATATATAATATTTCTTCCTTTTAGACAAATAAAACGATTTCTTTCCTTTCAAAATCCCTTTTTCCTTCCCATAAAATACTATAAATATGCCGCTTACTACTTAAGTCATTTTTTATAAAAAACACCCATTTCTCTTAGTAATCCGGTCCCATATGTCTCTCCGATTTTTTCGTATCGGATAAAATCACTATTTTCTAATATAAATTGAATTTCCTCTTGTGCATTACCACCTGATTCCCATATAAGCATATAGTTAGTAAAATCTGAGACTTTCTTAATAAAATTCTTCCCACGTCCCTCCTGGAAATACGGATAAAATACAGTTAGCAGATTGGTAACATCAAATTTATCTTTTATCTCTGTTGTCATTATGTCTCCTTGCAAGGCATTTATTTGGGAACATCTTAATAAATCATTTATCTTTTTACCTGCTTCATAGGAGCTTTCAAAAACTTCAATTGTAGTGACATCCGCTCCTTGTCTTTGAAAAGCCTGTGCAAAAAAAGAATAATACGCACCAATATCAATTATCTTTTTACCTTTTAATTCATATCCTTTCCTATATAAGTATTTCATTATACGTGACAATCGAGTGTTCCCTATTGTATCACGTTTTGTAGGATACCCCATAAAATTAGGATGTAAAATTGGTGCATATGCTGGTAAACAATTCATTTCAACAATACATTTTTCACATGCTTGCAACTTTTCCTGATTTTTCCATTTCATGTAATCTTCCTTTTCCATTTTTGCCGGGATATATCTTAAACCTTTTGCAATAATAAAATTTACTTTTGAAATATCATCAATATTAAAGTACCCCTTGTCGTTCCAGTAAACAGATATAGGATTATCTATGAAAAAAGACATTCCCATATTAGCCAAATAACTCATTTTTGAATAAAATTCATAGTTACTGACCACAAAGTCATGAAAACCTTGCTCTGTTCTATTAAAGGAACAATATTTATCAGTATTCTCATAAAAATACTTTTTCAAAAAATTAATTGTCCCTTCACTGCTATCTAAATGCCCGTCAAAAAATTTATATAAATCAATCATATCTATTTGACTATATAATATTAAGGTATCAGCATCCTTTCCTTTATCATCCTTTCCAGTGTAACATAGTTCTACTGGTATATATGCTACTATGTAATTGCAGTCCTCTGTAATTAGTGCATAATCTTTGAAATAGTAAAGTTCATCACTCGCCATCCATTCCCTGAGTTCAACATTTTCATCTATATCACTCTCTAATATTTTGTCATATGCGTATGCTATTTTTTTTAAATTGTCTGCTACTAAACCAGCATTCTCATCCATCTTACAAATAATTTTATGATAACCTAATGTTCGAAGATAAGTTGCAATTTTAGGATGTTCAAACGTAGTTGTAACGGCAACAATAACAACAACATTTTCTTTGTTATCACTTTTATATGATTGAGGCTCATAAACTTTTACGCCCTCTACTTCTTTTAATTCACTAGCTCTTTTGTCAAGAAAGGCATTTACATTATAACCTGAATTCCTTAATCCTGTTAAAATCTGCACTCCCAAAAATGCAGCTCCATATATTACATAGTTATATTCTTTTGATAACTTATATGTTTTCATAAATTTCCTCCTGTTTTTCATTATGTTAATTGATTCCGTATGCTATTTTTTTTAATACTACTAGCGGAATATCCGATACCTGTTCCCAAAATATTTTAATCTCTTCATAATACTCAGGTGTTAATATTCCTTTACGATGCAATTCAATTAGTCCATCTTTATCTCCTAATATCCATGGTAATGATGCTGTCCTTTTAATCACTTCTTCTTTATTTTTGTAACATACTGGCAATTTTTCATTTGCTCCAATCCAATTTTTCCCCCATATCCATATTCTTCTATCTCCCCAACTGGAATGTCCAAGTACAGAATGATATATTGTGACCTGGTTTCCCGCTAATAAACAGATAGTTGGTGGAATCTTTTTACTTAATTGTTCAAGTATTACCAAAAAGAATAAGAATCCTCTTCTCTGATTTAAACAATACTTTCCATGAAATTCGGCCAAATCAAATTGGTTGCCAAGCATTGTATCGACATTATAAATTGCTGTATCCATAGACGTTGCATAATCTCCACAGCGATGATAGAACTCATTAGCATTATTACATATGGAAATTTCCTCTTTGCTCTCCGGATGTCCTACATCCATAAAAACAAGATCGTAGTCTTCACACACTGCCTGATACATTAGCTTTAATGTCTTTTCCTCGCACCAACAGCGTTCCCTAAGATACCACATATATTTATATTTCTTCTGAATGCCCTTAAGTAAATAAATATTTTCAAATTTATCTATTACTGGCATTTCCGGATCCACTGCAACATAGTATAAATTATCATAGCCCTTAGCTTGATAGTTTTCAATTACCTTCTTTGTCTCTTCGTCCTTGCTACTATCATAAAAATAAACATCTAATGCATATCTCTTATACACCTCCGCACAATGTTGTAATACATCCTCAATTACATTCGGATGTCCACAAGTCGGCATGCAGACAACCATTTTATCACCAAACTTTATATCATCTCTCTGTCTTTCCGCAATACAGATCCACTGCATTGCTACGAAATCATCTTGTCTCAGCATCGGATTTTGCGCTGCAACCTTCTGAATTCTTTTTTGTTCCTGTTCCGGAATCTCCAACGGCTGAATTCCCATCCAGTCATCCACTGTCATTTTTACATTTGCAAGTAATTTCTGCATGCTATTTCTGTCAAATAATATATCTTGTCCAATATTCTCATCAATACGTTCATAAAATGCCCTATTAAAGAAACCGATCAATAATTTGCCATCCTGTTTTAGCATTTTAACCAGTTCCTTCAATACTGTTTCCGGGTTCTTTGTAAATTCCAATGTTTCATTCACAAGAATCATGTCAAAAGCGCCTGCCAGATCGTCGCCTTTCCACTCGTCCAAATTTGCACAAACCGTATCCACAATTTGATTTGATATCTGTGCCAGATACGGTTGCTGCTCTATTGCAAAAATTTGATCATGAGGAAATCTGGCTTGCAGATAACTCAACGTTGTGCCACATCCCATACCTACTGTCATGATATTTGTACTACTCTGAGCGTGATATTTAGTCATAATATCCAGCAAATCCATTCTGATCTCCAGATAATTTTCTGAAGTCAGATCTAGCAATTTCCACTTATCAAAAAACTTTTTCTGATTTGTTTCCAAGAGCGTATTATATTTTTGAGGCACTTTTCCAAATGATTTACTTCCCCAATGAATAATAAAACTGTTTTTACAGAGAACATTGCGATATCCGCTTAATATGATTCTTAAGCAGATATCATTATCTTCAAAATTTCCCGGAGAAAACCTTTCATCCAGATATCCCGTCTTCTCGAGCACACAGCGTTTTAATAAAAGAGCAAATCCAACCAGGCTTGCCTTATGCACATATGGTGTTTCCATTGGTACATTATTCTTTGCGGCAAAGGTCAAGTACTCCCCTTCTGTTTTTCCGTTTTCTATCACAGCCTGACCATTGGCCACATAATTGGATACGCTTCCCGTACTTCCCACCTGATCATTTTCATATAATCCCATCCGAAGCCAGAATAAAGCATTCGGAGTCATAATAGTATCATTATTCAGCAGCATAATATCGGATTCTTTCTCTGCCATCCGGATTCCCTGATTACATCCCATAGGAAAGCCGCAGTTTTCTTCATTGCAAAGCAATTTAATATCTTTCTGCTGTTTTAGCCATGCAACACTTTTATCCTTTGAAGCATTGTCAACCACGATAATCTCTCTGGCACTGTCCGGAGTTGTCTTTCGGATACTCTCAATGCAATCTCTGGTCATATCCAGTAAATTGTAAGACAGGATGACAATTCCAGCCTTTGGGACAGAGATTCCCTGCTCTGTAAGATTGTCTATAACTGCCTGGATCTGCGTTCTGTCCTCTTCCACATTACAATAGAATAAAGCATTCTCATAGCATAGATATGCCTGCTGAAGGTTATATCCTGCATAATAATCTCCCAGCATCATATACAGTTCATAATTGTTTCCATCTATCTGAAGTCCTTCTGCAATGTTTCTCCAGACCTGCTCAGCATTACCTGCTGCAAATGCAAGAGATGCCTTAAAAATGGACTGATAGATAGGTCTTATGCTACTTTCATTCTTCTCCAGTAACATCTGCACCTGTTCATATTCCTGGTTGAGCAATGCTTCTTGCAGCTGCTTTTCCACAGCATTCAATTCTATTGTTGCCATTTAAAACTCCTTCATTGTAATCTCTTTACTGTTTCCATATAGGAATATCTACCCCAGACAAAATTCTTTTGGAGTAATTATATGCAAATTCAACTGCCTTCAAATTTTCTGAACACCTATTTGTAATATAAAAATCTGTATTGCCTATAACATCTTCAATTGAAACAGCTGCGTCATCTATAATTTGAATAGAACAGTTCACATCCTGATAATCTGACAGACATTGTAATATTCCTTGCAAATTGCATTCCTTGCTATCATCATTTCTAATGTAAATGACCAGTTGACCATTCATACTACTATATCTATAGCAAAACTCATCTAATATTTTGGGAAATACAGGAAATTTACTATCTATATCAGCTATGCACGCATATACCGGACCATCTACATTTTTCTTTATAGGATTTTGAGCTATTCCTGTTTCATCCTCTCCAAAAGCGGATACAAACTTCTCTGCTGAAAACAGCATCTCCTTTTGTCTGGTCTTAATCAATTCCGGAGTCCAGTCCCACCATCGAATTTTCAAAAGGCTTTTTATCGTTTCTTCATCAAATCTATACTTTATAATACGTGCAGGATTCCCCACAACAATAGCATAGGGTGGAACGTCTTTTGTAACTACAGCATTGGCACCTATTACCGCACCATTATGAATAATTACTCCTCCCATAATAGTTGCTCCATGACCAATCCATACATCATTTTCAATCAAAATTTGTCCTTTTCTTTGTACTCTGTATCGTTCGTATTTCTCAATTGGATTGTGAATACCCTTTAGTTCCTCTATAGCTCCCATAGAAACATATTTATAATCATGCATTAAATCCATCATAAATAAAATATCTTCTGCCATAGCACAATATTTTCCGATTTGTAAATTATAACAGCCATCCGAAACATGAAAATTTAGAGATGTTTCAATTTTTGCTCCGGCTATATAACTTCCTCTGTTAATCTGCATAATCGGAAACTTTCCATATTCAGGGAATTCTATTGTGTACTCCACTTGCTTTTTAATTTCATACGGCTCAACATGTATATCTACAAACATATATTCTCCTTACTCAACACAGGGCCACATCTTTTCCAAAGGATACGACTCCATGGATCCATCCTCATGTACGATGGTCTTGGTTCTGGGGGATACTGTCTCATCCGGTGAAATCATGAGTTCACATAGTACTGGTCCTTCTGCATTCAGTACTTCTTCAATCCGCTGTTCCAGTTGTTTATTATCCATGATCCGGAATGTTTTCAGTCCATATGCCGCTGCTACCTTTACGGTATCCGGCATGCTTAACCCACTGGACTCTCCACTTGCCACCTGGAATCCACCGAAATTATTGTTCTGCATGGAACGGATACTTGCATATCCTTGGTTATTCCAGATAAATATTTTCACAGGAAGCTGTAAGCGTACTAATGTTTCCAGTTCCTGAATATTCATCTGAAAAGCTCCGTCTCCGTTGATCAGGATCGTTCTGCGTCTCTCATTGGCCAGACAGGCTCCTATGGAATAGGGTAATCCGAAGCCCATAGAGCCAAGTCCCGCAGCATTTTTCATTTTCTGACCACGTTTTGGAGAAAATGCCTGATATGTGATTTCTCCTGCCGCCCCGGAGCTCTCCGGTACGATAACATCCTCTTTTGTTGTATGCTTGCATAACAGTTCTGTGAAATAATAAGCACTGACTACTCCCTGTTTTGCTCTGTGTTCTGCCGTCACAGACGGATATTTTACACGCAATTCATGACCGTAAGCATTCCATTTTCTCCATTCAGCACTCTGCTCTCTTATCTTCTCATCTGCCACTACAGCATGATATAAGCTTCGAATGTAATCTCCTGCATCACAGGCCTGCATTGCCGCTACCTGTTCTAACTTCATTCTATCCAACTCATGCTGGTCAATATCGACTACAATCTTTTTCGCAGACATTCCAAAATGCGGTTCATTAAATGCTGTCAGACTGGTATCCAGACGGCTTCCGATAGACAGCAGAACATCTGCCGACTGTAAGATCAGATTTGCTCCACGGTCACCCATTCCTCCGGGATGCCCCACATAGAGTTCATCTTCTTCTCCCAACATGTCGATTGTTTTCCAGGTAGTAAGTACCGGAATCGGTAATACTTCCAGTAATTTGTAAAAATCTTCTGTCGCATCAGCCAGTTTGATTCCATTTCCTGCCAGAATGACCGGTTTTTTTGCCTGTTGCAATAACCGCACAGTCTTGGTGATGGTCTCTGTCAGATCCGGCTTTGCCGGTGTTTCAGGAACATATCCTTCTAATTTCTCCGGCTCTACCATTGCTGCCTGCACATCCAACGGAATAGACAGCCATACCGGTCCTGGTCTTCCATTCGTAGCTTCATAATAGGCTCGTTCCATATGATAACGGATTTCTGCAGGCTCCATGACCTGTACAGCATACTTGGTAATGGGTCTGACCATATCGATGATCTGCACTTCCTGCGAACCAATCTGTCTGACGCCCGTCTCCCCGATGAGGTCGGAACGTTTTGCCTGTCCGGAGATTACGAACATAGGTGTAGAATCAATCCATCCCGCTGTAATTCCCGTAATTGCATTGGTAGCTCCAGGACCGGACGTAGTAAGGCATACGCCGATTCTGTTAGTGTGCTGTGCATAAGCCTCAGCCGCTACCGCTGCTGCCTGTTCGTGTAAAGTGCAGATATACTGTATTCCAGATCTTCCAATAGAATCGTCCAAATGCATGGCGCCCCCACCGGGAAGCATAAATGCATACTGCACTCCTTTCCCCTGTAAAAACTGAAATACATAATCCGATAATTTTATCATAACTTTTCTCCAAATAATTTATGTTCTACATACTCTGCAATGGTATGTCCTATAAAAATATGCGCTTCCTGAATGCGTGGTGTGATTTTAGACGGAACCTTTACCACATGATCACAGATTTCCTGCAGTTCCGGTACTTCATGATCTCCCATCAGCATGACTGTCCGAATCCCCTGTTTTCTTGCATAGCGTAAAGCTTCCAACACATTCTTGGATGTCCCACTGGTGGAAATGGCTATCAGCATATCACCATTTTTAGCCTTTGCCTCCAGCTGTCTGGCAAATACACGTTCATAACTGTAGTCATTACCTATGGCTGTCAACGTCGATGTATTGACCGTCAGTGCCTCTGCATTCATTGCCGGGCGTTCCTTATAAAAGCGGCTGACGAATTCCGTTGCAATATGTTGGGCATCTGCAGCACTTCCACCGTTTCCACACAGGAACAGCTGCCCGTTTCGTTCAAACATCTCACAGATATCTTCTGCCACTGCCATAACAGTATCCGTCACCTTACGGTCTGATGCCATCTTTTTGAAAATATTTTCGTGTTCTTCTAATCTCTGATAGAAATAATTCACCGGAAGTTCCTGCGAATTATAATCTTTCAGAATCTGCACCAGCTCCCAAAGGCATCCCTGTCCACCTTCTTTTTGCAGAATCATATTGGATGCCTGTTTTGCACGGTCAATGGCATCTGCCGGGCAGATACCTAAGCCTGCATATTCCAATGGCTCCACATCATACTTTCCATCGCCAATATAGCAGATTTCCTCCGGTTTCAGCTGTTCTTTTTGCTCTATCTCCCGTAAGATTTCTGTCTTTTTCTTGGCACCGCAATAGAAATAATCCCATGGAAATCTCTTTTCAAAATAGTGAACAATTTCTGTATTCTCTCCGGTGATTGCTGCCAACTTGAACTGCTCTCTGTGCAGTTCAAATATGGCATCGATATCCTTCAGATTAATCTTCTTTTGCTCTGTGCCATTCATATCAACGATTACTGTACCGTCCGTTATGACACCATCAATATCAAATACTACAAGTCTGATCATAATGCGTGTATCCTATCCTCTGAGCTTTTTCTTAACTTCTTCCTCTGCGGGAGTTAGTATTTTTTTGCCTGTCCCCATGATTCTCTCAGTATCACGGATATCCTTTACCAATTTGCACAGTTCATAAGGCTCAATGGACGCCTTCTGATCAGAACCGTACATTGTCTTGTCCATGGTAATATGTCTCTCTATAGAGGTTGCACCGGCTGCCACAGCGCAGGTGCTGACAAGTGTACCTGCCTCGTGTCCGCTGTAACCGACGTTACATTTGTAGATATCTGCCAATACGCGGATCAGCTTCAGGTTTGCATCTTCCACAGGCATCGGATAGGTACTGTTACAATGCATCAGCTCATAAGGGCATCCTGCCTGTTCAAAAATATCTACCGCATGATCAATTTCATCCAAAGTACTCATTCCCGTTGCAATAAATGTATATTTTCCCTCAGAAGCAATTTCCTGTAACAACTCATCATTAGTTAACATAGCGGATGCCACTTTATTGTATTTCAGATCATATTGTCTCAGGAAAATCTGGGAGTCCACATCCCATGCGGAAGCGAACCACTCAATCCCTTTCTCCTTACAATATCTGTCGATCTCGTCATATTCTTCCTTGCCGAACTCCAGTCCCTCTTTCTGTGCACGCTGGGTCTCTCCCCAGGGGCTTTTTCTGGGGCTTGCCAGGTATTCCTGTGTATATACCTTATCTACAGTTCTTTTCTGGAACTTTACGGCATCGCAGCCTGCAATTACCGCTGTATCAATCAGCTTTTTTGCAAGCTGTAAGTCTCCGTTATGATTAATTCCGATCTCTGCTGTAATAAATACGCTCATGTTTTTGCTCCTCTCTACTTCATCTGCTCTAAAAGAGTTTTTATTTCCTCGTCTTCCGGAACATATTGGCTGGTCTGTAACAGAATCTGCTTTGCAGCCTCCATATTTCCTTGAGATATCTGTGCTTTAGCCATTGTTTTCAGTGATTCAGCCATTTGCTGTAATTCCTGCTTTGCAGCATCCACCTCCGCATTCTGACGTTGTAATTCATCCCGTAACATCTCGGCATAAGCAAGCATTGTTTTATCCAGCTTCGGATAAATTCCGAGACACTTTTTCATACACTCCAACGCATTGCGCTCCTGCCCGGATTCACGATAAACGTGTAATTTTCTTAATTCCAATGCTAACTGTAATTCATCCGGCAGTCCGATAGGAATTTCTTCCAATGCTTCTTCCTTATAATAGGGATGATAAAAATCAAATACCTGATCCGCATATTTCCAAAGTTGTTCTTCTAGCTCCGATATACTATCTGTTTCCTTTGTTATTTTTGCAAGACTGCTTCCTGCATATTTTATTTCAAAGAGTTCATACCGAATATCTTCACTTCGTTTCCATCCTTGAACTCTGTGGTTCCATTTTTCCCATTCTTCCAGTGATGCCCAATGTTCCATGCTTTCCAAAGCTCTGCGCCAAGTGCGGTAATCCATTTGCAATAATAATGATGCAACATCTATCTGCATCTCTCTGGCGATTTCCCAAACTTTATCTTCAACCTCTAAGATGTGATCCGGACATTTCATAAATAACTTTCGGAAGCATTCTTGAATTAGCCCTACATCCTTCTGTCCTTCTTCCCACTCCCAGATAATTTTGGATGCCTGAACATAAAAATGATCATTATCCAGTGCAGCCACAAGACAACGTAGTTTTCCTAATTTATCATCCTCTCTGTACTGGGTATATTCCATCTGTAAGTCTCTAAACACCGGATACATTTCATGAATTCCTTCTTCACCTTCAGTAAACTTTTGGAAAATTTCTTCATAAAATGTTTGAATTTCCGTATTACAACAGGTATCTATAATCTTTTTTGCACATTTTCTTTGAAAAAAAACATTTTTTTCCTTCCATTCTATCCGTTTCAATGACTCTTGTGCCAATTTATATTCTTTTTTATGCAGCAATGCCGGCAGACAGATTAACACTGCTTCAGAATAGTACACATTATGAAATACATTGGATACAATTCCTTCCGTCTCTGTTTCCATAACATCTCTATTATTCTCAAATTTTATTAATCCCTCTATATATCGTTTAAAATAACTCACACATTGCTCTACATCTTCCAAAATTCCGTACAATCTTGCTCCTGCAAGATTGTAAAATACTATACTAACTTCCATTACTTTTTGATCATTCAAAGATAAATTAAGAGCTTTATTTAACCATTCTTTTTCTTCTTCATATTTTCCCAGATATTCTAATGAAAATAAAATATATCCATAAAGTGTTCCTATATGAGTAGGATAGTATTCCTCTTTATTCTTATATTGTTCCCAATCTGCCAAACTTTCCTGACAGGATTTCACCGTTTTGTCATAATTCTTAATTGCAAAATACTCTTGTCCCAGTTGATACATCCACCTGGTATTTCCCGGATTTTCTTTCCGCATTTCAAGTAACGGCTTTATATTTCTCCATGCATGAGCCACCTCCTCCTGCATACTTTTATACGCATATCCATAGTGATGTACGAAATCCGTAAACTCCTTTACTGGTTTATTATATGGAGAAAGATATTCGTGAACTTTGCCAATAAAGTGAGTCTCTTTCTCCCGTCTTACCATTCTGGACGGATATGAAGTCACATAACTTACTCCTTCAAAATCCAAATAATTCCTGATAACATAGGACGCACTATTATATTTTTGATATTCTCCGGACTTGAAAAAAGTAATGATTTCTTTGGGGTCATCAAACCATTCATCATCATCCAGAAACATGAACCACTCTCCATGTGCTTCTTTCAATCCGGCATTTCTAGCCGCTGCGAAATCATTGCACCATGTGAAATCAATGATTTTATCGGCATACTTCTCCGCAAGTGCACGCTGCTCTACATTACATCCGGTATCCACTAATATAATTTCCGTGGGAAATGCATTTTTGAAATAAAGAAGTGATTTCAAGCTTTTCTCCATCTCATCTCGTCCTGAGATCAACATGGAGACAGATAATAGGATATACTCATTGTTCATGTCTGGAATCCTTTCCGTTTTGCAAAGAGAAAAGGACCCGGCTGCAAAGCCGAGCCCTCCTCTTATTGCTATGTTAGATGCTCTAACTGATCAATTACTGTAACAGAGACAGTACGCCCTGGTTAGACTGGTTAGCCTGAGCCAACATAGCCTGACCTGCCTGAGACAGGATGTTGTTGTTGGAGTACTTAACCATCTCAGTAGCCATATCTGTATCACGGATAGCAGATTCAGCACTTGTGGTGTTCTCTACAACGTTATCCAGGTTGCTGATGGTATGCTCAAGTCTGTTCTGAACTGCACCAAGTGCGGATCTCTGAGTAGATACCTTCTGGATAGCTTCCTTAATGGTCTCAATTGCATTATCTGCATTAGTAGAAGTGGTGCCGTCTACTCTCAGGCCGTTCACTCCAAGTCCCTTAGCAGACATTGCATCCAGACTTAACTCAATCTTGTTGTTGGTAGTCGCATCAGCACCTACGTGTAAGGACAGCTTCAAGCTTCCTACCTGATCCTGTGCAGTCTGAATATTCTTTGCATCGAAAGCTGCCTCATTACCAAACTGGTCATACAGAGTCTTGTCTTTCAATTTAGTTGCAGAAGCTGTACCATTAGCTGCAGTAGTACCAGTGAAGTAATTACTTAACGCATTTTCAGAAAGCTTATTGCCATCCTTATCATAAAATGCTGCATGTTTGCCTTCCGCTGCTTTTGTAACTGCCTTAGAATCAAGTGTTACAGTATCAGACAGTGCGGTGGTACCCTTTTCGTTGTTAACACCGGCTGAAGCGCTTAATGTAACGCCTGTAGCAACACCATCCTTACTTACTTTTCCATTGCTGTCTACATCATAACCGTCTACAGAAATCGCTACCTTAGCAGCATCTCCAGAGACACCAGCTGCAATGGTAATTCTTGCGCCGCTCTTCTGTAAAGCTTTCAGTAATTCGTTCTGTGCTGCTGCTGTCTTATCATCGGTCGGATCTGCAACATCAACTGTAACTTTGGAACCAGTGTTGGAGCCTGTAACTGTGGAGTTCAATTTACCACAAATGGTTGCTGCTTTAGGACCATTTGTAGTCTCACCATAAGAATAGCTATAACCCTTAACTGCATCCTTGTCGCCCTTTAGCAGGTAGGTCTCGTTGAACTTGGTTGTCTCAGCAACACGATCAATTTCAGTGGTCAGCTGATCAATTTCGTTCTGGATGTAGCTTCTGTCGTTCTCGGAATTGGTTCCGTTGGAAGCCTTAACAGCCAGCTCGTTCATTCTCTGCAGCATGTCCTGAACTTCGTTCAGTGCACCTTCAGCGGTCTGTACAGTGGAGATACCGTCTTCTGCGTTAGCGGAAGCCTGTGTCAGTCCTCTGATCTGTTTTCTCATTTTTTCACTGATGGATAATCCTGCTGCATCATCTGCTGCACGGTTGATCTTGTAACCGGAAGACAGCTTCTCAGTTGACTTTGCCTGAGAGCTCTGAGTCAAACCTAACATTCTGTTAGAGTTCATAGCGGTAAGATTGTGTTGTACTACCATAATATATTCCTCCTTGAATTGACGAGCGCTTCCCTGCGCTCCGTTATTTGCTTTGGCAATGTCAGCTTCAAGTTCGCACATCCTGTCACTTTCATCGCCATTGTCTTCCGTCTCTTGGGCGTGCGAAACCTTTAATTCAGAAGAATGGTTAGGTAAGCAATTGTTTTATTTGCTTTACTTGATAAGTATATCGGAGAGGTTTTTGGAAACTTAACCCCTTTTTGCAAAAAATGTTGACTTTTTTATTTTGACTCAATTGCCAAAGTAAATTCCGGTCGATCTATCCCCAAAGCTGAAGTTACTTCGGCAAATTCTCAAGCGGAAGTTACTCTTGAAATTTTTACATCTCTGGCTTATTTCATGCTACAACGGGGATCTAAGAATTTCTTGCTGTTTCAAATATTCATCTTGTACAAGTGGAAATTTGTAAGGGAAATTTAGGGACAAAGACGTATACGCAAAAACATTTTTGAAATTATAGATCCCTGTCTGATATTCAGGCAGGGACTGTATTTTAGATTATCCAGACTGGTACGATATAATTGTCTCTGTCAATCGCACTAAGTCCCGGTTTCATGCAGATAACTGCGCCCTTCGCACGAGGCGTTGATGCCTTGTCGAGTAATTCAAATACCTTTACCAGCTCTGTTCCGGGATTTGCAGTTTTCTTAATCTCAATCGGATTCAATATTCCATCATGTTCCAGGATAATATCAATCTCCCTGGCATCTTTATCACGATAATAGTACAAATACGGCTCTTTTCCACAATTCAGGTAGGTTTTCCGAATTTCCGCGACCACGTAATTTTCCAAAATGGCCCCGTTCATAGCACCGCATTCTAACGTTTCCGCACTGCTCCATTTCGTCAGGTAACACACCAGACCCGTATCGTAGAAATACAGTTTGGGCGTTTTCACAAGGCGCTTCAACAAATTATTAGAATACGGATGAAGATAAAAAATAATTCCCAGCGTTTCCAGAATTGTCAGCCAATCCTTCGCCTGCGTCTGATTGATATCTGCATCTCTGGCAATCTCTGCTGCATTAACCATCTGCCCACATCTTGCTGCCACTGCAGTAATAAATCGAAGGAACTTAAGCGAATCTATGGCATCCGATAATTCTCTTACATCCCGCTCAATATAAGTAGACAGATAACTGCTGTAAAAAAGCTGACTGTTACTGTTAATACCGCTTACGATCGCAGGCATGGAGCCTTGATAAATCCGTTCAAAGATCTCTCTTGTATCAGCTTGCTCTCTCTCTTTCTGCCTCTCGTTTAAATCCTCCAGATCTACCGTAAACGGTTTCATCGTTCTTCCGGATATCTCTGCCTGTGACAGGGATGTAAGTGAAAGTACTGCCACTCTTCCTGCCAGTGACTCCTGTACTCCCTGCATCAATTTGAACACCTGTGATCCCGTAAGCCAAAATGCTCCCGGCTCATGGTTTTTATCTACATTTATCTTGATATAAGTAAACAGTTCCGGTGCATATTGAACCTCATCAATCAATACAGGTGGTTTATGCAGTTGCAGAAACAGTTCCGGATCGGTCTTTGCAATATTTCTTTCGTTTAAATCATCCAGTGTTACATATCCCCGCTCCGTTCCCTCCATCAGTTTTTGGAGCATTGTCGTCTTTCCTACCTGTCTCGGTCCCGTTACCAGGAGTACCGGATATTCCCTGGTTACCTGTCTTACTACATTCTCCAGATTTCTTTTGATATAACTCATAAAAGTCCCTCTTTCGGCTAATCTTTTTTATGATTATATTTTAGCCGGATTGCTTTAAAATATCAAGCATTTTCCGGCTAATCTATACTCTGATTATATTTTAGCCGAAACCACATTTTTATTCTTTCACATTGATTCCGTCATAAAAAAGGGAAGCCGATATCTCTGTCAGCTCCCCTTCATCTGTTGTATTTACTTTTTATTGTCGTACATCTGCGGTGCTACGTATCCTGCTCCGCTCATGCTCTTGTAATAGTCATAAGCACTTTTGGCGTTTTTCCGTCTCTGTCCAATTCCGGCACGTTCCCTCGCAAAATAACTCTCGATGAGTTTTTTGTTCCGAGCCTCCTGAGCCTGTACAGTCACACTGAGTTCTGTCACCCTGCTGACCTTCTTCTGAAGTTCCCGGATCTGTGCTGCGTAGCGTTCTCTGTTGCCTTCCAACTCCCTTGCCAGCTTCTCATACATGATTTCAAAGCCTTCATCCAGATGAACCACCTCATCAATAAGCCGCTGTTTTTCCTCCACAGCATCGTCAAACAGGCTCATATCCACCTCTTCCGCAGAAAAGATCTCTTCCTGACGTTTGTTATATTCCCGGATTTTCTGTAATACTTCCAGCTTCTTGTCCAGGCTCTCTGACAAAATGGTAAGCTGATTCTCCATCAGTCATTTCCTTTCTTTGCTCCCGCCTTCATGACTTCTTTCCAGTTGTCACGGATAGCGTGCAGGTGGGTATTGATCTCTTCGAGGATTTCCTTATCTTTTTTGACATTGGCTTCTACCAGACGTCTCTCGAGATAAGTGTAGATGTTGTCAAAGTCCCTGGAGACTTCGTATTTCATGTCCAGCGTGGAATGCAGATATCCAATGATATTCTGCACCTTGCGGATATTTTCATGTGCCTTGGGTACATCGGATTTCTCCACAGCCATCTCTGCAATATTGCAGAACTTGATAGCTCCGTCATAGAGCATCAATGTCAGTTCTGCCGGAGAAGCAGTCAGAACCTTGCTGTTATTATACTGTGCATAAGCACCGGGTAATGCCATATCATGATCCTCCTAACAAGCTGGTCACCGCGCTGGAATTGCTCTGCAGCTTTGCCAGTGCCGTCTCCATTTTGGAGAACTTGGAATACCACTTGTCTTCATAATCGTTCAGCTTATCTTCCAAGTCTTTGATCTTGCTTGTATAATCATCATAATCCGATTTCATCTTTTTGTCATCATAAAAATTACCGTAGGTACGATAACCTTCTACAGACTTGGAGAGATCACTCATTTTAGTATATAAATTCTTGAACATTCCAGAGAAAAAGCTTACGACCGTATCGGGATCACTGCTGATCATGCTCTTAAGCTTGTCTGCATTACCGGAGGTGCTGGAGTCATCTGCATCTCCATCAATGTGGTAGGCATTCTTCTCATTCTCCGCTGCGGTAAAGTAGCTCAAAGTCTCAATACCGAAATCGCTGAGATACATGTTCTTGCCGTTTACTTCCACACTGCCTGCCATGATTTCTTTTAAGGCAGAGCTTACGGTAGACAGATTGCTGTCTCTGCGGAGCAGGGCATCCTTAATCTTGGTCTCATACTTCTCTACTTCGGTATCGGACATGGCATCCTTCTCATCGTCGGTCAGAGGCTCATATCCTCTGGCGGAATCCGCATTATAAAGCTTGTCCATCTCGTTGATCAGGGTATTATATTCCTTCAGGAAGCTCTTGATCATATCGTAGATACCATCTACGTCATCCTGTGTGGTCAGGGTGATCTCTTCATCTGCTCCGGTCTCTTTCAGTGCTGTAATGGTCAGACCATTGATGGAAAATACATTGGAGTTGCTGGTATACTCTGTGTTGTTCAGTGTGATCACAGAATCCTGCCCTTTGATATAGTTGGCATCTGTAATACCCAGCCCCTTCAGCAGGTCATCGGCACCGGTTCCGGTTGCCGTAATAGAGAAATTACCGGCATCGCCGGAGTCCTTTGCACTGATATAGAATCTCTGCTGGGTGGTATCGAAGTTTGCATTCAGTCCGGCTTCCTTCAATTTGGACAGTACATCAGAGATCGTGGTATCTTTGGTAATATTCAGTTCTACGCTTGTATCACCGTTCTTGATCTTAAGAGTTGTATCGTCTCCGGTGGTAATGCCGGCCACGGTGCTGCCATCACTGCCCTTGATCCCCAGATCAGACAATTTTGTCAATGCATTCAGCTTGGTATCCGCAGTGACATTATCCTTCAAGGTCAGCTTGCCGCCGGTCATATAGGCGGTCTTGGCCAGCTGTGATACCTTGAGGTTCTGTACACCGGTCATTGCGCCATCACCGGTGATGACACTGACTGCATTGCTGTCGGATACTTTGGTCACTCTCTTGCTATATGCGGATTCAAAACGCATATTATTAACAAACTTGGACTGCAGATTTTTAATCTTGGTATTCAGCTCTTTCCATGCGGTCTGCTTCCATTCCTGTTTGGTCTGTGCCTTTTTCGCATCGTCCACCTTGGTCTGCTTCGCAGACACCAGCTGCTGGATAATGCTCTCTGTGTCCATACCGGAGATCAGTCCGGATAATCTCATTGTTGATGATGCCATATGGTTTCCTCCTATCTCTTCTCATCCACCAGGATGCCTGCCATCTCCCATACTTTGGCGATCATGTCCAAAGTCTTCTCAGGTGGAAGCTCTTTGATGACTTTCTTGGTATCCTTGTCTATGATTTTGATCGTTATGCGGTTTGTCGCCTCATGAATACCGAAAACAGCTTCTGAATGGGACATCATGTTCTTATTCAGCTTCTCTACTGCTTTCTTGATCTGCTCGTTGGTCACCTGCTGTTGCTGTTCGCTATTAGCATCGGCAGAAGTATTATTCTGATCCTTGCTCTGCGCATTTTCAACAACTGCGGTGGTCTGGTCAAGTTTATCTGCTGCTTTTACATTGGCAGGATTGTATTCTGAGGGATTCTCCTCTGTAGTTACTTTTGTCGCAGTGTTCCTGGCAGCGGCTGTATTCTGTGCCTGCACTGTCATGACACTGGAAATCGGTTCTATGGTCATAATGGTCACCTCCGTGTGATAAACAGGCGCCTTCCGTGGGCGCACGACCTTGCTTCTCTAAGGACTGTATCGGTAAATTCTCCCGAAAAATTAATAGAAGATGCAAAAATTTGCACCTCCTATGCCTAATTTCCTATTTTTCTATTTTCTAATTCCAATACAGGTTCATATTCTCTGTAACGCTTTCTTCTGACAGTTGAAATCGAGTCTTTACTTTCTCAGCCGTAGTATTATAATCCGCCCCCAATTCAATGCATGTTATGATCAATGCCTTAATACCACTCTGCCGTTCCTCCTGTCTTCCTTCTTGTCTCCCTTCGCGCTTTCCCATCCTTACATATTGCTCAAATAATTCACACATAGTGATCTCATCCTCCTCTCTGATATTCATTTCCTTTAAAATAGCAGATTCTGTTGTGGAATCCTCTTCACCGGATAATACATTGATCATTCTGATCAATGCCGCTTTGTGTACCACCTTCTGGTCGGAACGAAGATTATTGCCCTCTGCCAGATAATCCAGCACAATTCTCATATCGCTATGAAATCTCTCCCGCACCTCTTGGGGCAGGTAACGCATTTCCCAGATATGTACCCTAATATCATCCACATATTTTCGAAGTTCTTCCGGCACTTTTCCACAACATAATTCATGGATTCCCGGTTGCTTCTCCCAATGCTCCCTTCCCCAGTAAAGTATCATTTCTATAATGGGATACATGTCCATCACTTTGCCTTCGTACTGCTCCCGATATCCTCCGCCGGTATAACCCGCTTTACGCAACACCATTTTGACATCCGGTGCCGACTGATTGGCGATCATATATTGTGCCCTGATCCGTTCCCCTGCCATCTCGTATTTCACCACATCCTGTAACTGGTTTCGCAGCCTGTTTTCTCCGCTCGTATAAATACTTTCCGTCGGTGCCGGCAACAGATTTTCTTTGGTCACAACAAGCTTTCCATTATGCAGCAACGCATTAATAATGTCTGCAGCAACATCTGGAAATGTCTCGAAATTCTTTGTAACAAGGTCGTTTTTCTCTCTGTTTTCCCTCATTTTTTCTCCCTTAAGCACACTAAACTTACCTAAGCAGGAAAAACTGAAACCGTTCCATGCACTATTTCCCTTTCCGCCTGCTTATGTTTTGTCATTTTGTTTGAATTCTTGGCGAAAAGCCCGAAATACACACAAAAGATATTGTCAGAAATTGTCATAAAGAATTCTTTAGATGTTGTAACTATAGCATACCCCTATCGTCTTTTCAAGTTCTTTTTTCCGGAGGTGTATCAATGCGTATATTTGCAGTTTCAGGAAAATGTGCCCTTATTTTTCAACAATGGATAAAAGCTCCGGATTTATGCATCCAGAGCCTCTTTCGTTTCCTAATTTTATTTTGTTTTACCCCAACAGGTTCTTCAGTGCCGCCATGCCTTCGGCATCCACAGCGGCCTTGTTGGCTTCCTGGATCTGGAGGTAGACTTCCTTGCGGTAGATGGGCACTTCCTTGGGAGCAGTAATGCCGATCTTGACCTGATCGCCTTTGACTTCCAGAACGGTGATCTCGATATCGTTGTTGATGACGATTGCTTCGTTCTTCTTACGGGACAATGCCAGCATCTTACTCACCCGCCTTTCCGGATTTCAGGATGTCGTATACCGGATATTTTACCGGGTATTTATCTCCCTCAAGGATGATCTGGCAGGCCTTGCGTTCTTCCACGTTGATCACAAAGGGACCCTGCAGGTTCACCGTCATCTTCGTCAGGTCAGCAGGCACCGTCACAGTAACCATGACCAGAATGTTCTCAGGAGTCAGATTGCCTACACTAGTGAGCAGTTCGTCATCCACTTCCGGATCATACTGAGGGTTGACCAGCAGCGGATCCATGACCGGCATGGCGAATCCGGGTTCTTCCAGAGACTGTAAATAGCGGATTCCTACGTTGCTGCCCTTCTCCTCATCGTGGAGCATGGTAAAATGCTTCAGTTCCGGGAATCCGATAATACCTTTGTCAAAAGTGATGATCTTGTCATCCGCAATCTCAACTTCTCCAAAAAATTTTGTATTGATCTTCATAAAATACCTACGCCTTTCCGTAACCTGTTGTTCTAGATGAAATTCAACAGTGTGGTCTGCATTACTTTACCGGTAGCCATCAGTGCCGCTTCATAGGTCATTTCCGCACTCTTCAGATCAATGGCGGTCTCGGTAACATCGATATCCTCGTTTTCACTCTTTAAGGTCTCAAAGGTGGTCTTCTGGCTCTTCATGCGGTTATCGATCAGTTCCAGTTTGCTGCTTCTGGTACCGCAGTTGGTAACGCACAGGTTGGCATCATCCAGATATCCCTGGAACGTAGTAATGCCGCTTTCGAACATCTTCTGGCATTTGTCCTTGGCCAGAGTCAGTGCTTTTTCTACTGCTTCCATCTGCTTCGTCAGGGTCTCTGCATCCGTACCGGTAGCAGTCTCCTGCAGTCCCTCGATCTTGGTCTTCACATTCTCCAGATCCACTACATCCTGCATGGCCTGTACCAGATCGTCCACCGTACGTCCGATACCGTGCTGGAAGCACTCATCTGCAGTGGAATTCACCTGAATGGTCTGGTTGAAGCCTACATCATATTCGATGACCTGTTTTGCCGCATCACCCTTGAGGTATTCCTGATTATATTTCGTTACTTTCTGATCCGCATCCGTACTGGTACATGCAAAATAATGCTCAGGTCTCAGATCACCTTTGACCCAATGATCCTTCTGGTAGGTCACACGGATCTCGCCTTCGTTCTTGCCAGAAGTGGACGGATCGTCCTTGCAGGACATCAGCTTTTCATAACGGTTCTTACCAAGCAGGACCTCACCGGTATCCGGTACATAGATCAGTGCATCATCATCCTTTGCTGCCATAGAATAAGGATCCGCGGTAGAGGAGACCGTCTGGAACATCTTGGAATCCCATGTCGTCATATCCTTTTTATAGGCACCGTTTGCATCTTTCTCCCAGAAAGAAATCGAAGGTTTCGCATCCACATCTCTGCAGTCATCATAAGCCAGCCGGATACGATACACATCTATGGAGCTGACTGAATTTTCCGTAATATCCTTGTAGTCCTGATTCTGATCATTATAGTTATTCGCCGTAATATCCAGCAGTTTTCCGGTATTCACCTTTGTCAGCTGTGTGATGGAGCTGTTGTCCAGCTGCTCGGTGATCTCATATTTCGTATTGTATTCTTTATCAAAACTCAGAGAAGTATCGGTACGATATCCGGTAAACACATAACGGCCCGCATAGTCTGCATCGCCGGTGCTGTACACTTCATCTCCCAGTGCCTTCAGCTGCTCCAGAATGATCTGGCGGTCCGCGGATTTCAGATCTCCGTTAGATGCCTTGGTGCACTGTCTGATCATATTCGTGATGATCTCTGTCAGGTTCTTCAGTGCATCCTCGGTTACGTCCAGCCAGCTCTCCGCATCCGGAATGTTCTTGCTGTAATACTGCGTCACCTCGGTCACATTGCTGCGTAGACGCAAGGCACGGATGGATACCACAGGATCATCGGAAGGACGGCTGACCTTCTTCTGGGTAGACATCTGGGTGCTCAGCTTATCCTTATATACTTTGTTCGTATTGATATTGGACAGATTATTACGCTGCATGATCTTGTTCGTAATTCTCATTTTCTCCGTAACTATTCAGAATTCTAAAAATCAGAATAACTGGTACATTATGCTTGTATATAAGTAACAGTTTTCTGATTCGAATGGTGACTCGAATAGAGTCACCACACACGTGAGCAAAATTAGCTGCGTAGCAGCGAGAAAGCACGGATACGTGCGTTTTTGCGAACATATGTGGGAATCCGAATAGCTGCCTCCTTTCTAGTTTAGACTCCGGTCTCCAGAATCAGTCTGTCATAAATCTCCGTCAGTGTCTGGATCATCTTGGAAGCCAGGTTATATCCATTCTGGTATTTTACCAGATTCACAGCTTCTTCATCCTCATCCACACCGGAGATGGAGATTCTCTGGTTGTCGATGGTATTGGAAATGTCTTTAAAGCTTGCATAGAAGGTATTGGCTCTGGAAGCATTCAATGCCACATCCGATAAGATACACTGTAAAAATTCGGAAGCATTACATCCGCGGAAGCTCATCTTGCTCTTATCCGTAGCCAGATTCTTCAGATCGTTCAACAGGTCATTCTGTTCCACGCCGTCAGATGCATTTTTTCGGTTTGCCATCAGGCTGGGATCCTGCTCCATGGCATCCAGAATATCGAAATTCTTCGCTGTCAGACGATAGTAGCTGTCATCGTTGACTTTTACCGTAACTTTACTGTTTTTCTTCTCCTGCTTGTCATATCTCTTGGCTGCATCATCCAACAGAAACTGCTCACTGCTGGTTGCCTTATTGCCGGTGAACATCTTCACGCCGGGATCTCCGTTTCCGCTGTAGCCGGAGGTGAGAATATCGTTGAATTTCTGAGAGAAGGTACGGATCCACTCATTCATCTGGTTCATGTAATAAGGGATGCCCTGATAGGACAGGTCGGTACCGATCTCTGCCTTTTTCCCTACACGGTCATTGGTAATTCCCCGGGGATTCTTCTCACTGTCCGATAAGGTAAAAGTATACGTATAAGTGGCGTTGCCGTTCGCATCATATTCGCAGGTATATTCCCAGGAATCATAATAGAATTCCTGATTGCCCAGATCGATGATACCGCCCTGATCCGACAGATTACATTTATTCAGGTCCTGCAGATAAGCCTTGGTTACTTTTACGGTTACGGTATCGTGGGTCTTGCCGTCTGCCGTGGTCGTCGTGCCGGTGGCGGTCACCTGTCCGGTGAAATTCTCGCCGTTGTTACCGTCACGCATCTGGATCAGTCCCGCCAGATCACCGCCCATGGATGCATTGTACAGGTTGAACTTCTGCCCGTCCGCCCAGTAGACTTCATAGAGACCGTCGATATCGGTCTGGTTTACTTTCTCATAGGAGGTTCTTGCCACACATTCGAGACCGTTGTAATCACTGCCGTCTACCAGCATCTGGCCTCCGGCGATCTTGACCATGTATCTGTTGGCTCCAGTCTCACGGTTCTCGTTGTTGGCATCGATGATCGGAGTCTCCTTGACTTCCACATCCACGATCTTGGATAATTCATCGATCAGCAGGGTTCTGCGGTCACGCAGCTCATTGGCCTTTGTTCCAGCCAGTTCAATGGTGTTGATCTGTTTATTCAGGGAGGCGATCTCACCGGCAAGGGAATTGATCTGATCCACCTTCAGTTTGATCTCTTGGTTGATATCCTTCTGTACTTTTTCCAGATTGCCCGCCATACCGTTGAAATACTCTGTCAAAGCTCCGGCATAGCCTACGAACTGGGATTTGGCTGTGGCACTGTTGGGATCTTTTAAAAGAGCCTGCATACCGGTGATCATCAGCTGATCGAAGATAGTCTTGAATCCGGTACTCTTGCCGTCATCATCAAAATACGTCTCCAGCTGCTGCATGTAATACTGCTTCATATCGTATTCGCCCAGCTGTGCATTGTTATCCCAGAATCTTCCGTCATAGAATTCATCCCGGATACGCTCAATGGCCAGTGTCTCTACACCGGCACCGGCACAGCCGTAGGTCTGGAATACACGCAGGGCATTGGATGCCTGCTGTGTTACCTGCTGTCTGCTGTAGCCTTCCGTCTGTACATTGGCGATATTATTGGAAGTGGTATTCATGGCAGCATTACTGGCCAGAAGTCCCGTATATGCAATATTTAATCCAAAAAACTGTGAGGGCATAACTTACCTCCTATTTCTTACACATTACACACCCAGCGTGGAAAGAATGTGTTCCAACATTTCACTGATCACGTTGATATAACGGCTGGATGCGTTGTATGCGTTCTGGAACTTGATCATATTGGACAGTTCCTCGTCCGTGGATACACCGATAACCTGTTCTCTGGCGCTCTGTGTAGCTTCCACGGTGCTGACCTGATTCTCATAAATACTCCGGAATACATAGCCGGAATTGGATACCTGCGATACCAGGTCGGTATAATAATCTACAAAAGTAGTCTTTTTCTGTACATTAGGATTCAGCGTGTAGGCTTCCTCGGTAAATGCCGCTTTCAAAGCATCTGCGGTCTCCTTATCCTCGGAACCGTCTGCCAAACGGAATCCAAGCTTGGAAGGCTCCTTCGTCAGCGCCGGATTTACCTGAAGATTGCCGATGGTATACAGGCTCTCAGGGCTGTCCGGATCTTCTTTCTTCATGACCCAGTAGTCCTTAAGTGATCCGTCCGCTTCCTTCACACTTACTTTCTCATACCCATCCGTTGTAACCTTGGTGAACAGCTGGATGGGGCTGCCATCCTCCATGCGCATGTAACCGTCCGGGTCTACCGTGCAGTAACGGGCATTTTCTAATTTAGTGCCGTCTGCCAACTCCAGATCTCCGGTCTGTACTCCTGCAGCCTTCGCCAGAATATCGTTCACCTTCGTCACCACGTTGTGGATCATCTGGTCGAATTCTGCCTGGATGTTCATGACAACGGACTGGGATACCCCGTCATATTTTCCTTCGGCCAGATCCGTGTAATTGGCTCTGTGATCTCCTCTTGCCAGAAGCATGGCTTTCAGTCCGCCGACATCTGTGTTCAGGTCGGAAGAAATCTCCACGGAGAGATCAAATACCTCTGCGCCGTCAATATTATAATCTCTGGTGCCGTCAGCTCTGACGGTGTAGGTGGCATCCTGCGGCCAGAACGGAGTGTAGAAGCCGGTGGCTTCATCCGTCTTCAGAGCGATCTCATAACAGGTTCCGTCCTTTACGAAATCCACGCCCTCGATCTGTACGGATACACTGCCGTATCGATCTTCGGAAAAGGTCATGTTGGTCAGCTCTGCCAGTTCATCCAGAATCTGATTTCTCGCGTCTCTCAGGTCGTTGGCATGTTCAATGCCGCCACTCTCAATGGCACGGATCTGATCGTTCAGCGTTAATAACTGGTTGCCGTATTTATTGATCTTATCTACATTCTGCTTAATCTGTGTGTTCAGGTTGTTCTGGTAGGAGCTCAATCCGCTGTATACTGCTCCGGCTCTCTGTACGAATTCCGCCGCTCTCTGCACCAGCATGCCCTGTGTTACAGAACTGCTGGGATCCTTGGAAAGCTCCTGAATAGCGGTCCAGAAGTCTGTCATGGTGGTCTGGAATGCCTCGCCGTTCAATTCTCCCAGCTGGCTCTCTACCTCTTCCATGACTTCTGTGGATACTTCATAGAACATACTACGTCCGGATTCCTTGCGGTATGTCTTGTCCAGGAAATAATCTCTGACCTGTTTTACGCGGGAATATGTGACACCCAGACCTGTCTGTTTGTTGGAAATAGACTTAGGGTCTGTCGATAATGTGACATAAGCTCTGTTAGACTGCTGTACCTGTTGTCTGGTATAGCCGGTGGTGTCCACATTAGAAAGATTATGCGCTGTGGTATTCAGCGCATTCTGACTTGTCTGTAATCCGGACGAACCTATATATAAACTACCCATTAATGGCATAAACTTTCACCTCTGTATCAGGGGATCCTCAGATCCCCGGGATCCGGTCTTACTGCTTGGCATCGAATCCATGGTCAATGACCCCCATGGTATTGCCTGCATTGTAAGCTCCCCGGTTGTAATTCGCTGTCTCGGGTGCAGCCTTGGATGCCTGGAGGAGATTCATCTCGAATTCCACCATCTCCAGCGCGCTGTTTAACAGTTCACTGTTCTGCTCGTTCACGCGCTTCAGTCCCCGGACCGCTGCCTGTAATCTGTCGTGGGAATCCGCCAGTGCCTGCTGTTCCGCAGGCCGTGCAGATAACATAGTAATCAGATTCGGCAATTTCAAGTCGTTAACATCCCTGTTCAATACATCGGCTATGTCCGCAGTCACTCCCGCTCTCTGCTTGTCCAGATTGTGGATCCTGCTGACCAGCTCCTGCTCCTCGTCCGTGATCTTTTGTAACTCTGCAAGATCACCGCCTGCAATAATCGGTGTCTTGCGTTGTGATAGCTGAAGCAGAGCTTCGTACTCCGTACTCTCTCTGTCCAGTACATCTATCAGGTTTTCCATTAAACTAGCCAAGGAACTACCTCATTTCTTCCTGCTTTTGAAGCAGCTTCTCCGCAAAGCTTGCATTATCCACTCCATAAGTACCGTTCTGGATTCTTGCTTTAATGGGAGCCGTTAACTCTTCCCTGATGTCAGGTGCTGCTGCCACTGCTGCCTTAGCGGTCTGGAAATCCTTGCCCTGGCTGCTGATCTGCAGTCTGTCCGTGTGTGACGCTGTCTGAGTCTTCTGAGTCCTGCTGACCTTCTGTGACTGATACAGCTGCTGTACCTGTGTATACGCTTCAATACGCATGTCGACTCCTCCTTCCCGAATGTCTTTTGATGTTTCACAATATGTATCGGACGGATTTGCAATTACTTTAGCCCTCATGGAAAAAAAGTAACGATCCGGACCGCCTGCAGGGGAACGTCCGAATCGTCACAAAATCTGTCAATATGCATTTTCGTTGCGGATCTCATCGTCTAAACC
>OGRG01000373.1_pt1 | contig 41813 bp, 30 predicted proteins | sample 1553501 | NCBI WGS metagenome assembly OGRG01 (sample SAMEA2580018, study PRJEB22360) | human gut metagenome | biome: human gut; feature: human-associated habitat; material: faeces | place: Denmark | collected 2008/2010 | reverse complement strand
CCATGAATATCCCTCCCCATTTTCCCACATCCTTTCCCCCCCCCCTGCCGTTTACGGCTTCCACAACTTCTAACTGTCCGGAAAAATATTTTTTTATCGTTCTCCCCACAATCATTCTCTCTATCGGCTCATCGTCCGCCACCAACACACGGTACATCATGCTCCCCCACTTCCTTATGTCTGATCTGTATTTTTACCACAGTCCCCACATCTTTTTTACTGTAGATTTCTACATTTCCATCCTGATACATTGCACGGATCCGCCGGAAAATATTGCCAAGGCCAATGCCTGTCTTTCCATCTTCTTTTTCCAGTTCTCCCCGCAGATGCATAAGTGCTGCTTCGTCCATTCCAAGCCCGTTATCCCCAATGGTAATAAACGTAAATCCATCTTTCTGCCAGATATGTACCCGGACAGTCCCACCTTCTTCTTTTTTCGAAAGTCCATGAATGATGGCATTTTCCACCAGCGGCTGAAATGTAAATGCCGGAACAATGACTTTATCTGCATCCACGCTGCAATCCTTTCGGTATGTGATTCTGTCTCCGAAACGCATCTGCTGCAGATACATATAATCTTCCATAATTTTTAATTCCTGTGACAGGCACACCTCCGTGTCCTGATTTTTCAGGTTATAGCGGAAAAGTGCCGACAATGCACGGATCATTTTTTCAGTAGTTTCCGCTTCCTCAAGGCTTGCCATTCCACCGATGACATTTAAGGTATTGAACAGGAAATGCGGATTGATCTGGCTTTTTAGAAGTTCAAGCTTTGTCATCTCCAGACGCTTTTCCGTCTCTAACTTTTCAAGCTCCTCCTCATGCAAAAGATCTAAGGTCTTTCTTTTTTCCTCCAGTGCCTGAATGTACTCTCCTGTGGCGTATTTCATTTTATTGAACGCCCGGACCAGTTCACCAAGCTCATCCTTGTTGTCCACCTCAACATCCCTGATAAAGAAATCATTTGCAGCAATTTTCTGTGATGCATGTACCAGTTTAAAAATCGGTGCCATGATCGTTTCTTTCATCAGTGCCGCCATCTCTGCAATTCCAAAAAGAAGCAGGATTCCTGCAAAAATTACCACCAGCGGAACACTGATCAGTGTCGGAACTTTTTTCTGGTACGAAACATCTCCCTCCTCGATCGTATAATTCATAAGTGTTCCGGCATAATCCTTTAAGTAGTCCTGCATGTCATAAACTTCATACAGCCTGCTGACATAATCTGTCACATTATCTTCCATGGACAGGATTGCATCTCTTTTAGTGCAGTAAACTTCATAGCTGCTGCGGATCGACCATGTTTTTGCATAGCGGAGTTCCCCGATCCTGCGATACTGGAATGGCAGATCATAAACCGCATGTTTTGTACGTTTCATGGAACGCTCTAACGCTTCTTTTTTCTCCGTATCCGGATTTCTCATATAGCTTTCAAACAGTGTGCTCTCCTGCTCTAATGCCTGGATCAGTTCACTGCACTTTGCATTGTCCTGCAAAATACCATTAAAATCGGTCAGTGAAAACCGGACAACCCAGACATTAAAAACAACGGAAAGCAGGATGGCCACACAGACCATCCCGGTAAACACTGCTATTTTCTTTTGAATGGTAAGCTCCTGCCACCACTTTTTTATCCTTTTCTTCAAGCTGTTTGTCCCATCCTGCTTCTTGCTCCATTTAGCTGTCTGATCTGCCAACCCGCATACACTAATTCGTCTCTGCGATCCTTTCTTTTGCAAATGCAAAAAATGGTTCTTTCTGTGCTCCCAAAATACGGTTTGTAAGCATATATCCATGTCTTGCATCGGAAAAAACGATCATCATGCCAGGCTCGTTTGCCACCCGCAGCTTTTTCCATCCAATGCTTTCCTTTTCTTTCCCCACAGTCACATGGAGTCCCGCATCGTCAAAGGAAAGTTCTACATCTTTCGGCATCGTTTTTGCCTGCCCTTTGGCTTTCAGATAGATCGCGATCGGCTGGATCACCGGAAACAGCAGACATCCAAAGAGCATCAGCATCTGCATCAGATCCCCTGAGGTACGGAAAAATTTTGCTGTAAATAAAATCATCGCCACCGTAAAGACCATGTTGCAGACTCCCGCCACCGAACGATATGTCCGGCTCATTGTCAGTTTCCAGAAATCTCCTGCGGTCACTTCGCTCTTAAATTGATATGTCATGCCATTTCCTCCCGTAATTCTAAAATCATCCGCCGTAGCCGCCAAATACTCTCGGTAACAGAAGGCTTACTTCCGGAATGAATGTAAGTAACATTAATACAATGATCATACAGATATAGAATGGAAGTGTTGCCTTTACGACACGTTCCATTTTTACACCGCTGACTGCGGAACCGATAAATAATACGGATCCAACCGGTGGTGTCAAAAGACCGATACCACAGTTTAATACCATGATGATACCGAACTGTACCGGATCAATGCCGATTGATGTTGCGATCGGAAGTAAGATCGGTGTTGCGATCAGGATAATCGGTGCCATATCCATGATACAGCCAAGGAACAGAAGAATCAAGTCAATTAAAAGTGCAATCACGATCGGGTTTGTTGAAAATCCTACGATCGCATTTGCTACCATATCCGGTACATGTAATGTGGTAAGGCAGTAACCGAAAATACTCGAAGTAGAAATCAGGATCAATACGATCGATAAGGTATCGATACACTGTTCTAAACATTTCCATACACCTTTCCAGTCAAGTCCTTTGTAAATATATACACTGACAATCAGGCTGTAAAATACAGCGATTGCTGCGGACTCTGTTGCGGTGAACCATCCGGCAACTACACCGATAACTACGATAACAACCGCTGCAAGTGCCCAGATAGAAATACCAATCTGCTTCAATAATCCCTTAAAGCTGAACTTATCTCCCTTTGGATAATGTTTCTTCTTTGAGATAATGTAAGAACCTACCATCAGGGAAACTGCAAGTAAAGCACCCGGTAGATATCCTGCAAGGAATAAACTTCCTACGGAAATACCACCTGCTGACATTGCATAGATAACCATGTTGTGGCTTGGCGGAACCAAAAGTCCCTCACAGGAAGAAGTAATGGTAACTGCGGTAGAAAAATCATCATCATATCCCTGATCTACCATCATTGGGATCATGATACTTCCGATAGAAGCAGTATCAGCAGATGCAGAACCGGAAATTCCACCGAAAAAATAAGATGCTACGATATTTACCATTGCCATACCACCGGTCATCCATCCGACGCAGGCATTGGCAAGTGCAATCAGTTTTTCTGAGATACCACCGGTGCCCATCAGTACACCCATCGTGATAAAGAACGGCACTGCCATCAGACTGAAAGAACTGATTCCTTTTACCATCTGCTGACAGATCGTGGTAAGCGGCAATCCCTGTGTCAGTAAACAAAGTAATGATGACAATGCAACTGCATATGCAATCGGAAATCTAAGGAGTATCATTACTAAAAAGCTGATCAGCAATACTGCGATTGCAATTCCTTGTGCGCTCATTATTTTTCCTCCTTTACAAAAATTCCTTTGATATGGTTATAAACTGCTTCAATCTCAAATACCACCATTGCAATTCCTGCAAGTGGGATTGGGAAATACATCCAGAATTTTGAAACACTTGGCATACTTACATAATTTCCTTTTGCACCGATCTGGACTGCATAGGAAAATCCTACTGTAATCATTACCACACCAAGGATTAATACTGCCACATCTGCTAAAATATCCAGTGCACGGATCACGGATTTTGGCAGATACTGGTCAAATGCCGTCATACGGATATGTGCATTCCTTCTGATTGCAAGTGCTGCGGACAATACTGCCATGTAGGACATCAGTGTCAGAACGACTTCCTCGCTCCATGCCGGATCCGGCACAAACGGAACGTATCTTCCGACAACGCAGACGCTTGTGATCACAAGATCTGCCGTCAGCAATAATTTACATATGAATAAAACGATCTTATATGTAATGTCATATGCCGGTTTTATTTTATCAACGGTCTGAAAAAATTTTGGCATAAACTCATCTTCCTCCTTTAAAAATAGCCATCTTTAGAAAAGGAGCACAGAGAGCAGGTATTCTCTCTGTGCTCCTTTGATACATCAGTCTTTTAGTTTGCCATATCAAGAATCTGCTGATATAACTCTTTGTTATCTTTTGTTGCCTCTTCGATCACATCTTTACATGCATCCTGCCATGGTGTGATATCCTCTACTTCAACAACGTTGCATCCATCTGCTTTTAACTCGTCTAAGATCTTGTTTTCTGTCTCCTCAGAGATCTTGCGGTTGTACTGGGAAGCGTACTCACCAGCTTCTGTTAATACATCCTGCTGTTCCGGTGTTAATTTATCCCATGCCTCATCTGTGATAACTACCTGAATTGCTCCTAATGTATGTCCATCCAAGATCAGGTTGTTTGCAACTTCCGGGAATGCATTTGCCTGATAGTTTGCGATCGGCTGCTCTGCTGCATCAACAACACCTGTCTGTAATGCGGAGTATAACTCACCCATAGCAACAACGGTCGGGTTTGCTCCAAGTGCCTCAACCATGCCTGTCATGATCGGGTCATTTGATACACGGATCTTCATGCCTGCAAGATCTTCCATTCCGGAAACCGGTTTTACGGTAAAGAAATGACGGAAACCTTCCTCTCCGTAGAACAGTCCGCGGATACCGCTTCCATTCTCATGCGGCTCAAGTAAAAATTCCTGTGCCAGATCTGATGTAGCGAAATTCCAGAAATGATCTCTGTTTACGAATGTGAACGGTACAGATAAAAGACTGGATTTTTCTCCGCCGTAGCTTGTCAGTGCGAATGCAGAGATACGTGCCATATCGATCGTACCGCCGCCGCCAAGCATGGTATCTAAGACATCTGACTCAGCTCCTAATACACCGTTTGCCTGAATATCGATCGTGATGCTTCCGCCGGAAAGCTCTTCGACTTTGTCTTTGAAAGCGGTTGCTGTCTGTCCAACGATGGTTCCCTCTAACGGGTTAACCTCTGCATAAACCAGTGTGACCGCCGGTCCGACCGGTTCTGTTGCGCTGTCCCCTGAGGATGCTGCCTCAGTTGTTGTTTCTGCTTCTGCTGCATCTGATGTTGCGGACGCATTAGATGTTGATGCTGCATTTGTTGTTCCGCCGCTGTTTCCACCTGTATTTGGTGACTGTAAGCCACACGCTGTCATGGAAAATACCATTGCTGCACATACGATTGCGGATAAAACTTTTTTCTTCATAAGAAACCCTCCTGTAATTGGTTAATTTGTTTGCTGCGCTGCCCCTCTTTGCCGCTGCAACTTTATGATTTAATTATAGGCAGAATCTTGTACAAAGAAAACCGTATTATTTTTGTATTGTTAGCACATTCTTAACATTTTTTAGATTTTATTAATATTTTCTTGATATTTTTGTACAGTATGTAGATATTTTTTTGCTTTTTTATATGTGAAACTAAACAAAATCCTATACATCATCATTTCTTCTCATCCAAAAGCATCACACCCTCCGCCGGATTATGGTCGATTGCACCAGCTATCGGTGATGCAACACCTTTTGCCCAGTGCCATGCAAGCGCGATCTGCTGCATTTTCACACCGTGACGTTCCGAAAGTTCATGCACTCTTGTGACGATAATCTGTCTGGATTGAAATATACCTTAGAGGCGCTTACAACTTTGTCACGGGCAATATTCTTTTTGAGCGCCTGTCCTGAATATTCCTCGCGCGTTCCTGCGGAATATCCGTTTGCCGTACTAAAAAAGCATTACCACAAGTCCTAAAATAACCAGTATCACACCCGTTGCACGGTTTAAGGTCTTCGGCGTTGCTTTGTTGGCAAAAACAGCCGCGATTCTCGCCCAGATCAGGGTAAATACAACACACAAAATCAATACGGTCCAGTCCGGTGCACCACCGATTGCAAAGTGCGAAGCCGCTCCGGTAAGTGCCGTAAAGGTCATGATAAACACACTCGTTCCAACGGCTGTCTTTAATTCATATCCAAGCACAGAGGTCAGGATCAGAAGCATCATCATGCCGCCGCCCGCACCGACAAAACCACAGATAAATCCTATGAGGACACCGCATATAACAGACTGCACTGCCCGCTTCTCCGCCGACACTCCCTGCATCGCCTCTTTTGTGGTCATGACCGGGCGCACGATAAATTTAATTCCTAAAAGGAATGTCATAAAGACTGAAAAGTTCCCCATGGCCGCAGATGGGACCAGACTTGACACATAGCTTCCAAAAACGGTAAATAAAAGTACGCTCACCATCATGATGATACCGTTTCGGATATCGAGATTTTTATTTTTTCCGTATGTATACGCCGACACCGCACTTGCAAGAACGTCCGAGGATAATGCGATTCCCACCGCCATATACGGATCCATCCCTAGAAATGTGATCAGCATTGGACTGATGACCGCCGCGGCGCTCATTCCCGCAAAACCGGTTCCAAGCCCTGCCCCCATACCTGCAAAAAAAGTAACGATTATTGTAAGTAACATGTTCATGTCAGTGCTCCCCTTTCAGCATTTCATCCAGATTCTTTTCCATCTGGTTGAGGATCTCTGCCATCTTTTTCCGTTTCTCCTCATCCACGCCAGACAGTATCTGTTCCACAAAATCCTGCTGCAGTTTTTTCCCGTTTTCGATCACAGGCTCTGCTTTTTTCGTGCAGATCAGCTCGACTTTTCTCCGATCACCCTCCACTGCTTTCCTCTCAAGGTATCCATCCCGCACCAACTTCTCAACATTGACAGAGACAAGGTTCGCCTTTATTTTCCGTACTTCCACAATATCACTCGCCGTTTTATAATCCGGGTTATTTGCCAGAAACATCAGTATATCAAACGCAGTCTGTGGCAGTTTCAGTTCCCTGCAGAGTGTCTTGCAGGTTGCACTGTACGCCAGTGACATTTTGTGGGCAAATTCAATACTCATATTTATCATGATCCGCCTCCATTTACTTCTTTTTTGTATTGTTCATTTTTGAAGTAATTATATAGCATTTTTCCAAAATGTCAAGACTGGATTTTTCTCTCTTAATCTTCCTCCCTTGTGATATTTCTCACCCAGATATACTTTTTATAATGCAGATAAACCGCCGGTATCTTCACGATCTCATCCAGATTGACAATGCAGTATACCACCATGACAGGGATTTTTAATGCAAGCGCTTCCAGAAATCCTTTGTGAGCAGCCGGTCTGCGGGAACAAACTACGTTTTCAGATTTGAATCACCCTGCCGGTCGTCGCATTCACCCTGTGCGAGATGGAGATCACCGTCCGATTCTCACTTACCCGCTTTAATGCCTGCAAAACTTCTTTTTCGGTCTGTGCATCCAGGTTTGCCGTGATCTCATCTAAAAGGAGCAGTTTCGGCTTTGCCGCCGCTGCACGGGCGATCGACAATAGCTGCCACTGTCCCTGTGAAAAGATTTCATCGGAACATGGCGTATCGTACCCGTTTTCCAGACTCATGATCGTATCCGAAAGCCCTGTCATCTGTGCCGCCGCACGGACATCCTCCATAGTGATCGACGGATCGTACAGCGTGATCTGCTCTTTTACCGTTCCCGGAACCATATGAAAAGCCTGCTCCACATAGCCAAAAAGATGCCGTTTCTCTGCATCCGGGATATCTTGTGCCGGAACTCCCTGTATCAGCACGCTGCCCTCCTTTGGCTCATAAAGTCCCAGCAGCAGCTTGAATATCGTACTTTTGCCTGCGCCGGTGCGACCGGAAAGTGTAACCTGTTCTCCTTCTTTTACCTGAAAACTGAGACCATTTAGCACATTTTGTTCTTCGTAGGCAAATGTCACATTCTGAAATTCCACAAATACGTTATCTTTCTTTTGTGTACTCTCTTTTCTGTAATCAGTCTTTTCCGGTAATTCTTCCAGACTGAAAAATTCATTGATCCTGTGCACGCCCGCCACAGCAGACTGTATGGTCTGGATCTCCATTCCAAGGCTCTCCACCGGGGAAAAGATCTGCGAAATATAGTTCATGACAGCGACCGCCGTACCAGCCGACATTCCAAACAGACTTAATACATTCGCATTGCCGGAAGCCGAAAAAAGCATGACAACCGCCACAACCACCGCATTCAGGATCAGAATGACTGGTGAATAGACTGCATCATAAAAATTTGTCTGCTCCATCGCCCGGTAGCTCTCGCCGATGCAGGTATCATAACGCTCTGCCATATAGTTTTCTTTGCCGAGACTCCGGATCGTTCTGATGTTGTGAAGCGTCTGCGGAACATGGCCCAGGGCACGGCTGACAGCACGGCGGTTTTCGATCTGCGCGGTCAGCATATTTTTCTGCACGATGCGCGTAAACCAGAACAGAAACGGCAGCAACACCAAAAGCACAATGGCAAGCCCCTTGTTCCGAAACCAGATGACGGCAAGAATACTGACGATCTTGCATGCATCGGAAAACATGCTGATAATGCCTGATGTAAACAGGTTTTCCACCGTATCAACATCCCCGACGAACCGGGAAACCACTGACCCCGGCTCCTGATGTGTCAGTGCATCTGCCGTCAGATCCGTATATTTATCCATCAGGCTGCTTCGCAGTGCGTGCGTGATTTTCTGCCCGAACACAATCAGCAGTCCTTCCCTTGAACTTTCCAGTGCCCCCATGAGCAGTGTAAATCCAAAATATGCAAAGATCAGATAAAATGATACCACATTTCCCGTCGTCATGGTATCTATAATAGTTCCAAGAATGAGCGGTGGAAGAAGCGCTGTCAGGATTGCACCGGCCACTGCACACACGATCCCGGCGGAAAGCCACTTCTGTTTTTTTATCGTCCGCCACATGACACTGCCTACATTTTTACTGCTATGCGTCCCGCTGTTCAATTTGCTGCACGCCCCGCTATGCATTATTCTGCACGCCCCCTTTCTTTTCTGCCTTGTTCTGTTTCAGCACATTTTCCTGCATTTACTTTCTCCGCCGTACTTCCCTTCGTCTGCTCCTCATAAAGTCTTGCATATTCCGGGTATTTTTCCATGATCTCCTCATGTGTGCCGACCGCCGCATGCCCATGCTCCATCCAGATCACCTGATCCATTTCCGGGAAAAGATAGAGTCTGTGGGATAACAGGATCACGATGCTGTCTGACGTCATCGCCTTTAAATTGGTATATACTTCCTGTTCCGTATTCCGGTCAAGTGCGGAGAAAGGATCATCTAAGATCAGCACCGGTCTTTTATGGCACAAAGTTCTCGCAAGTGCAAGACGCTTTGCCTGACCACCGGAAAGTCTGACTCCTCCACTTCCCACAACCGTGTCAGGTCCCTGTTCCATCTCTGCAACTTCTCTATCAAAACATACTGCTTTCAAATAAGTTTCTGTATCCTCATTTTCTCCCATCAGAATATTGTTTTTTATACTGTCATCAAATAATTCCGGGTCGTGTCCTAAATAACCAATGGTTCCGGTTAACACACTATTTCCCATCTCGTTTAACTCTCTGCCTGCAAAACGGATACTTCCCTGATAAGGATATTCGCACAGAAATGTCTTTCCAAACGTGGACTTGCCGGACGCAACGGCACCGGTAACACCAATGATCTGTCCCGGTTTTGCAGAAAATGTGATATCCTCATAAATATCTGTCCCGCCCGGATATGCAAAACTCAAATGGGAAACCGTAAGCTCTGCCTGTTTTTGCACTCTGCTTTCACTTTCATGTTCCACACATTTCATGAGGGGTTTGATCCTCTTCCAGGAAACCTGTGCCTTGTGAACTGCGTTAAAAAGTTTTGCCGCACTCGATGATTTTACCGAAAGTTTGGTAAAACAGGTAAGAAATGTGGTAAATGCCGCAACATCCCAGACTCTCCAGCCACTTCCAAGCACGTTTTTACCTCCAAAATATAAAATGAAAATGACACCCGCCATCGAGATGACACGGTAGATCGGCGGAAATGCCGCGCTCCATATATTCGCCCGCACCGCAGATTTTTCGTAAGCTGAAAGATTTTTCTCATACGCATTTTTTCGCTCCTGCTCACATCCATAAACACGATAGGTGACCGCATTGGATGCCCGGTCTAAGGTAGCGGCACTTAAGATCCCGGACTGCTCCTTATAGGCTGCCCCGGTTCTCTGCACAATTCCTTTCATCTTCTCTGCCAGAAAATACGAAACCGGCGGGAACAGCATGCTTAAAAGCGCAAGTCTCCAGTCATAAAAGAGAAGCATTCCGGCATATGCAAGCAAAGCTACCCCTGTATCAAATATCTCCGTGGTAAATTTCCGCATGCCCTCCGCACAGTCATCCACATCCAGAATCGCTTTTGTCATGACATTTCCGGCGTCTTCCTCTTCCAGTTCTGCCCGGCTTTTATGCACAAGGCTGTCATACAGAACATGTTTCATGCGCCGGTTGACATTGTTTGCAAAACGTCTCACATAAAAACGCTTGATATATCTGGAACTCTGCACCACTGCGATTGCGATCACATAGGCTGCGACCAGTTTTCCCATATCAGGAAATCCTGCCCTGCCGCCAAGGATATCCACCAGACAGCCCGCCATTTTTCCCTCAAACCATGGTCCGGCAAGGAGTCCTAAATTGTAAATCAACCCGGAGACTGTCACCGCAAGAAGAACTTTCCACTCCATTTTAAAATAGGAAATCACATGGTCTGCCTCAAATTTTTGTTTTTCACTTCCAGCATTTTTTCTGTCGTACTTATCACTCATCTGACTCACCATCCATTTCCATCCTGTCGTCTGAACCGGACTGCACGAGTTTTGACACATCGCAAAACTCTGCCCGCCGCTGTTCCTTCGACCGCCAGTAAAGTTTATCTAACGTCTCAAGAAATGCCGCTTTTTCCTCCTTGGGCAGCTCCGCTAAAAGCCACTCATAAAACACGCTCTCAATGGACGCCTTTGAATTTTTTAACTGTTCCGCTTTCTCTGTCGCATACAAAAGCTGGCTTCTTCCATCCTCCGGGTTCGGTTTCCGGTAAAGATATCCTTTGCTCTCTAAATTAGCCGCACGCCTTGCAGCAGCCCCTTTATCAATCTTTAACTGCTCTCTGACTTTCGCCTGTGTGACGCCGGGATTGTGCCGGATGAAATGGATAAAATCAAATTCTGCCGTTCCGATTCCTTCCTCTTTCATCATCTTTAATGTAAACTTGCCCGCTTCACGCGCGATCTTTGTGATTTTTCTTCCTGACTCGTCCATTGCGATCTCCACTCCTAACCAACTCTGAAAATTAAAATCTAACTTATGACTTTCCAATTAGCATACAAAAAATAGATGTACCTGCATCTAACAAGATGATAGTACATCTATTTTTGTGTGTCAATTTATCTTTTTCTTACTTTGCTCAGGAAAAAACTTTTTCCTGATTTGATTCATCAATGAAATCTTTCTTACTTCTCACTCCAGATTTTTCTATATTTCATAAAATAGTAAATACTCATGATCATACTGAGTATCTCGCCCGTTGTGATCGACAGCCAGACTCCGTCCATTCCAAGCAGATTTGGTAATATCAGTACCGGCAGCAAATATCAATATGCCAGTACACTAACCCATGTTTCTGCTATTTTTACTCAACCTTCGGCAGCCCTGCAAATCCCACTGCAAGCTCTTCATCGGTCGGAATATAGTCTGTCATCTCTCCATTGTTAAACTTCTCATATGCAACCATATCAAAATAGCCGGTTCCGGTAAGTCCAAAAACGATAGTCTTTTCTTCTCCGGTTTCTTTACATTTCAACGCCTCGTCAATGGCAACACGAATCGCATGAGAACTCTCCGGTGCCGGAAGGATTCCCTCTATTCTTGCAAACTGCTCTGCTGCTTCAAATACAGAAGTCTGCTCTACACTCCTTGCCTCCATCAGTCCGTCATCATAAAGCTGTGACAGAGTTGAACTCATGCCGTGATAGCGAAGTCCTCCGGCATGGTTTGCAGATGGAATAAATCCGCTGCCAAGTGTATACATCTTTGCTAACGGACAGATCCTTCCGGTATCACAGAAATCATATGCATAGCGGCCTCTCGTAAGACTCGGACAGGATGCCGGTTCGACTGCGATAAATTGATAGTCTTTTTCACCACGCAGCTTTTCTCCCATAAACGGAGAGATCAGACCCCCAAGATTGGAACCGCCGCCTGCACATCCGATAATGATATCCGGCGTAATATCATACTTTTCCAGAGCAGCTTTTGTCTCAAGTCCAATGACTGACTGATGTAACAATACCTGATTTAACACACTTCCCAATACATAACGATATCCTTCTCTCGTCGTTGCAGCTTCTACTGCCTCGGAGATTGCACAGCCAAGACTTCCTGTTGTGCCCGGATGCTCTGCTAAAATCTTTCTGCCGACTTCTGTTGTCTCAGACGGTGACGGGGTTACACTTGCTCCATATGTGCGCATTACCTCACGGCGGAATGGTTTCTGTTCATAGGAAACTTTTACCATATAGACTTTACAGTCAAGATCAAAATAAGCACACGCCATAGAAAGTGCAGTTCCCCACTGTCCAGCACCTGTCTCTGTTGTCACACCTTTTAATCCCTGCTTCTTTGCATAATATGCCTGTGCAATCGCAGAGTTTAATTTATGGCTTCCACTTGTATTGTTTCCCTCAAATTTATAGTAGATCTTTGCCGGAGTCCCCAGTTTTTTTTCCAGACAATATGCTCTCACCAGTGGTGACGGACGGTACATGCGGTAAAAATCACGGATCTCCTGTGGAATATCGATGTATGGGTTGGTATCATCGAGTTCCTGTTTTACCAGTTCATCACAGAATACATGCCCCAGTTCCTCCGCGGTCATCGGTTTTAGAGTTGCCGGGTTCAAAAGCGGTGCTGGTTTGTTCTTCATATCAGCGCGCACATTGTACCATTGTGTCGGCATCTCATTCTCTTCCAGATAAATTTTATACGGTATTTTCTTTTCGCTCATCTTCTCCTCTTTTCCGCAACTTTTATCGTTACTTTACTGTTATGATTCTCTGATTCATGATTTTATCTATATTTTAGTATGTTAGCACATTGAAGTGTCGCAGTCAATAACTTTGGATCTTAATATCGGCATCGACGAAAGCCGTAACACCTGTTTACCCCAAATTGCGTTTCTTTTTATTCCACTCTTGCAACACTGCTGACACCCTCCGGCGTCCGCTGCTTTGTCACAATTATTTTTTTGTCGATCTGGTCTTTTAATTCAGATACATGTGAAATAATTCCTACCAGACGATTTCCCTCGGTGAGCTGCAGCAATGCTTTTAACGCCTGTTCTAAGGCATCCTCATCGAGTGATCCAAATCCCTCGTCCACAAACATGGAATCCATACGGATTCCACCCGCATAAGACTGTATCTCATCCGACAGTCCAAGCGCAAGTGACAATGATGCCTGGAAAGACTCCCCACCGGAAAGCGTCTTTACACTGCGCTTTGTCCCGTTATAATGATCAATCACACAAAGTTCCAATCCTGCTTTTTCCTTGCGGCTTCCTGTCTCTTCCTCACGTTTTAATTCATACTGCCCGCTGCTCATCGTAAGCATCCTCCGGTTTGCTCGGATCAGTATCCTGTCAAAATAAGCCATCTGCACATAAGTTTCCAGTTCAATCTTTGCCTTACCGTTTAACATTCCACTTGCCGTATCGGAAAGAGATTTCATCCAGACATACTTTTGTTCGGTCTGTGCGATCTCTTTTTGTTTTTTGCTGACATTTTTACAGATTTCCCTATTAGTACAATAAGATGTATATTTTGAAGCCCTGTTTTCTTCCATCTCATTTCTTTTTGCACGCAGTTCTCCCGCCTGTTTTTCGATCTCTTCTTCCGGAAACGATATTGCTTTCTCTGTTTCCTCAATCTGACGAAGCAGCATCTGAATGACGCCCTTTTCCGTCTCTCTGCTTTTTTCGTAATTATGATACGCTTCTCTTGTCTTTTCTCTGTTCTCTTCTAAATTTCTTTTTTTCAGGGTAAACTCGTTTATCTGTGTCTGTACCCCCTCTTTTGTTACATCCTTTACCTGCTCTTTCAGCTCATTGAGACTCTTTTCTTCATTTGCGTACTCTGTCTGCAGACGTACCAGCTCCTGTTCTGCCACATTGATCTGGTCGGCAAGTGTTTTTATTTCTGTTTCATCGAGCGGAATCTTTTTTTCTAAGGCAGTCTTTTTTCGTTCGTCTTCCTGTTTTTTGGAAAGTTCCGCTTTTTTCTCATCGGCTGCTCTTTGCAGCATAGTAATCACAGACTGTACATGGTATGGTTTTGCATCAAAATCTTCTATTGACAAAACCTGACTCCCATCAGCGTTTTTTATGGTCTGTAATGTATTGACATCTGTATCTCCAGTTAAAGTGCTCTGATTACATGTAATTATATTACTTGTAATTATATTACTTGCAATCAGAGCACCCGTAATTAAATTACATGCAGATTTTATATCGTCACTGATCTGCTTTTCGGCAGTTTCCCTGTTTCCGGTCAATTTTGCAATTTCTTCCTGAATACTGCTGATTGTTCCTCTTATCTTTTGTATTGTTTCTTCGCTTTCTTTTAATTCATCTTTGATCTGCTCTGCACGTTTCCTGTTATTTTTTGCCTGTAAAAACTGCGTGTTCCGTTCGTTTTCAATCTGCATAAGCTGTGCAAAAACAGTTTTTTGATCCTCTGTCTGCTCTATGCCAGTTCCACAGTCTGCAACGTTTTTCTTCCACTGCTGTTTCTGCTGTGTGCACCGTTCTGTCGCCGTGGCAAGCATCTGTCCAAGATTAATGTTCTGTTCGTTTAACATAACCAGTTCATCCTGCGCAGACTGCATCTGTTCTTCTAATACATGCTTGACATCCAGATCCTTTTTCGCTTTTTCTTTCTGATCTTTATATTCTTCCCTTCTCGCCTCATCAGCACTCTTTTGCCTTTTTGTCTCCGTCTTTATTTCATTTAAAGACATTCTGACATCAGGCTCACCAAGCAGTTCTCCTGCATCCTTTAGGACTGCTGACATTTTCTCATTTTCCTGTGTCACGAGCTGATGCGCTTTTTCACTCAGTCTGCTGACTGACTCCCTTGCCTTTTCATCCTCCGCTTTTGCCTGTTTTAACACTTCCCGATCCGGAGTTTCCTGTGGTATGACTGCCAGTGTCGGATGATGTATGGCTCCACAGACCGGACAGGGTTCGTCTTCCTTTAATCCCTGCGCCAGCATTCCCGCCTGTGCATCCCAGAATTGCTGTTCTATCCTCCGGTATTGTTCACTGATCTGTTTCTGCTCTGCGGCTGCTTTCTGATACTGTTTTTGAGTTTTCTCCCTTTCTCTGCTGACTTTCTCCCAATCCTCTAACCTGTTTTCCAGCTCTTCGAGCCTGCGTATCCTCTCTGATACTTCCAATATTGCTTTCTCTGCCTGTTCTCCCCTGCTGTCTGCACCGGAAAGCTGCTCCCACGTTTCTTTTTGCTGCTGTAAATCCCTGCTTTTTACCTCATATGATTTCTGTACGTTTTCCAATTCTGTACCAAGTCTCTTTACTTCTCTTTCTGATGTGTTCAACTGTTCTGCAATCTCTGTCAGATCCTGTATTTTCTGTCGGATTTCTTTTACTTCCTTCTCATAGGCAATCTCCTGTCCTGCCGCATCCTTGTTCTGCTCCTGTTCTTCTTTTAACAGTTGCTGCTGTTCTAAAAGACTGTTTTCTGTTTTCTTTTTTAAATCAAGTTTTTCCTTTTGATCTGAAATATGCTCCTCCAGCGCACGGCTCCTGTCTCTCTGATTTTTCAGCGTATCCATTTTTTCTGTGATCAGTCGCATTTCATGCTCTATGCGTTGTATTTCCGCAGTAATGCCCTCATAAGATTTTAAGGTCTCTTTTTCCTGCTGCAGTTTTCCCTCCAGTTCTGTTCGTCTCTGTTCATCCTGCTGCTTTTTCTGAACCTTTTCTTCCATATCCTGGTGCTTCTTTTCCTGCGACAGACCAATTTCCTGTATTTTTTCAAACAACACCAGCTTCTGTTTATATTCTTCAATCGTTCTGCCTAATTTTTCACAGCATTCCGCTTCCTCTCCTGCCCTGTCCATATCCGCTTTTGCCTGCACCAGAAGCGCTTCTAAGTCCTTCAGCTTCTGCTGTTTTTCTTCCAACAACCGCCTTCTGTCTGCATTTTCACGCACTTTCCCGCTAAGTTCATCCATATTTTTTATTTGCTGATCCAGCGCCTCTTTTTCCTTTTGCAGGCACTCCAACGCAGATTCTTCCGCTTTACAAAGTTCTTCTAAAAGTGAGATTCCCTCCTCGATCCTGCCGTCAAATTTTTCCTTTTTTAAAAGATTTATTTTTTCTGCGATCCTCGTCCCTTCTTCATCCAGAGAGTCACTCTCACAGACAATTCCCTCCATATACTGATTGATGCTGCGCCGCAGTTCATCATATTCTTTCCACTGTTTTTTTACGGCATCTTTCAGTTTGTCCTGCAGCACACGATAAATATCCGTCCCGAATATCTGACGAAAAATCTTTCCTCTCTCCTCCGTATTGGCAAACAATACTTTCTGAAAATCCCCCTGTGCGATCATTGCTATCTGGGTAAACTGTCTGCAGTCTAAACCGATCAGCTCTGTGATGGCGCGTGTGACCTCCCTGCTTTTTGTCACTGGTTCTCTGTCATCCGGGTACTCTAGTGTGGCATTCGCCTTTTCCGTTGTCATTCCCGTTCCACGTCCCTTCGGACGCATATATTCCGGGTTACGCTCTACTGTATACCGTTTATTTGCGTACTCAAATGTCAGACGCACGAATGTTTTCACGTCATCTTTTGCATATTTGCTGCGGAACATATCCGCTTTGCGTACATCACCACTGGCTTCCCCGTACAGCGCAAACGTGATTGCATCAAAGATCGTGGTCTTTCCTGCCCCGGTATCCCCTGTGATCAGAAATAATCCCTGCGATCCAAGCCGTTCAAAATCTATGGTCTGCTCCCCCGCATACGGGCCAAATGCACTTATTGTAAGACTGACTGGTTTCATAAATCGTTCCTTTCCTGCCGCTCCTATTTTCTCTCAAATTCCAAATATCTCGTTCCCTGAAACATCAGTTTTCCTGTATTTGCTTCTCAAACTATTTTTTCAGGAACTTGTCAATGCACCAGCTCTTCCATCAGTTCTCTGACAAAATCCTGCTGTTCTTCACTCATCGGCTGATTATTCTGTATCTCGTAAAATTCTTCAAACAGTTCCATCTCTGATTTTTGCTCCACATGTTCGGTCACCTCAACCTGCCTGCTCTGTCTGGTCCTGCTGTTATCATAGACAAGCTGCATCAGATTCGGGTATACCGTCCGAAGCTTTGCCATTCCATCCGGCACATCCTCCTCATCGGTCAGTGTGATCTGCAGATAATCGTCTGTTTCTGTGCCCTCATAAAAATCTTTCGACATCAGTTCCATGTATGTTCCCCGGATCTTTCTTAGATCACGAAGCGGTTTTAACGGAACTTTTTCAATGAAGATATCTCCCTTTTCCTTTATCTCCATGACAACAACAGACTTTTTCTGTTCCGCCTCGGAAAAAGAATATTTGAGCGGGGTTCCGCAATAGCGCAGTGTCTCCCTTCCGATATGCTGCGGGCTATGAATATGCCCTAATGCAACGTAATCAAAAACATCAAACACTTCCGCCCCGATCTGGTCTAATCCACCCACCGAAACTTCCTCCGACTCACATCGCGAAGCCCCTGTCACAAACTGATGTGCCACCAATATATTCCGCTTTGATGCGTCCACCGGCATATGAGATACGACAAACTGCAGGGCATCCTGATATGTTTCCACTGTCTCCACATCATCTTCCTGTGCCAGATCCTGTTTTGTCCCGGCATCTTTTTTTCCAATGGATATCCCCTCTGTCACTTTCCTCCACGCATGGCGCACGACCGCCGGGCGGATAAACGGCAGCAGCCAGATGCAGAGTTCCCCATATGCATCCTGACATGTAACACACCTCACCTCTCCATCATAAACCGGTGAAACATAGACTTCCCGGCTGCTCATAAGCTGTGCACCAAATGCAATACGTTCCGCGGAATCATGATTTCCACTGACTGCAAACACCTTTTTCCCGCAATCAGCAAGTCCCGTGAGAAACTGATCAAACAACTGTACCGCCTCCGCAGACGGAACCGGCTTATCATAGATATCCCCCGCGATCATAACCGCATCCACCTGTTTTTCCAATGCGATCTCTTTGATCTGCCGTAAAATATATTTCTGATCTTCGATCATGGAAAACTCATTGACTCTTTTTCCAATATGCAAATCCGAGATATGAAGAAATTTCATGCTCTCCTCCTATACTATTTCATTCGTAATACTTTACTTAACTATACCATATAGCGTCCCGAAATACAAACATATGTTTTGTTTTTGTTGCTTTTTCACAAAAAAACAGATCTCAGAAAATAAAAACCACTTTCTGGAGATCCATTTTTCTATTTATTTTGTTTCCATTGTAACAGCAATGCCGAATTGATGATGACGAGCACAGAACCTGCATTATGTACCAATGCTCCCACGACCGGATTTAAAATTCCGATGATTGCAAGCACGATCGCCACAAAGTTAAGCCCCATCGAAAAACTCATATTGCATTTGATCGTGATCATCATCCGCCTGGATAATGCAATCAGATGCGGCAGTTCTTTTACTTCATCATCCACCAGCGCAATATCTGCTGCATCCAACGCAATATCACTTCCAACACCGCCCATCGCAATTCCGATATCCGCTTTTTTCTGTTCCGCCGGCAAGGTAATCTGCGCTAAGACATCCTCACACGGCACATCCTCGTCAACCATACGGTCGATTGCCTGTACCTGACCAATGATTTTTGACAGTCTTATTTTTCACTTATCTCTTCCCGTATCTCTATCGGATGCGCATCGGTAACAAAGATCATTCCATCATACAATTTTTCCGGCGATTGTGATGTGCGGTAACTGCGTGGGAAAAGTCCCATAAAAATTGCACTGTAGCCCTCTCCTAACGATCCCATAGAAACATGATCTGTAATCTGCTCTTTCAGTTGTGAATTTTCCGGAACCTTTGAAAAATCCAGCCAGCTCATATCATAACCAGCTTTCTTCGCGGCTTTCGCTAGAGGATCATAGGAATAAAACGTGTGCGTGATACGCTTTCCATCATTTTTCGGAAGATTGCAGTTCGTCTTGTAAAAATCCGTTCCAATCGCAAAATATCCGTCCCCCAGTTCATCGGAAAGAATATTCCCCATCACTCTGGTACCTGCGCCATAATTTCCAAGCCGCTCTATATGCCCATTGTGACCTGAAATAAAAATACAGGAATTGCCCCTCTGCTCTTCCATAGAAAGGATCCACAGCACATTTTCTGCCATCAATTGGTCTCTGAGCACATTTCCTTCTACGGCAGAATTGATCACTTTCCCAAGAGAAATATTCTGCAGCAGCGTATCTGCCAGATGATCCGCCTGTACAATGTCCTTTACATCTGATTTTTGTAATTCTTCTTTTATTTCTGTGATCACTCTGCTCTGCTGTTCAACATCATACTCACTGTGCTGTTCTTCTGTATCCTCCAGTTTCTTCAGTTCTGTCACATCTATCCCCGCCTTTTCACATGCTTCAATCAGATACTGCAGATTATAGGACCATCTTTGCATGTCAAACCCATAAAACCTTAAATCATCTCCATCTTTTGCAGTCTCATTGTATTTTCGCATATAAGAGATCAGATCTGCCATCTCATCAGTTCTGTATATTGCAAAGCCAATCGCCGCGGCAGCCTGCTCTGCCGTTCCTTCCCCACCGTGAATGTAGCGGTTCACATACTCGCATCCACCGTAGTCTCCCTCCAGTGCAAATGCTCTTATCCCGGCATTTTCCACCAGATTTTGAAATACGGAAAGTTTTAACTGCTGAAACTCTGCATTTCCATGGGATGCCTCCCCCAGTGCCACAATTTTTGTTTTCTCCGGTATCTTTAAGTCCTCCACCTGCTCTGCATATTGTGCAAATTCCGTTGTATCTGCACATGGTCCGGTTCCAAATCCTCCAAAATGGGAATATATGCTGCCGGCGGCAACAATACCTGCTAATACCATACCTGCGGTTATCAAAATCCATGTCCGTTTTTTCTTCTTATTTTTCTTTTCCATAAAATCTCCCCCAAATCTGTTTTTCTTATTCGATACTCCAATATTAACAAAAGGGAAAATGTTCTGCCATTTCATTAGCTTACATTTTCCCTGATGTATCTTACATTTTTGTAAGATTTATATAGTTTTCAAATTTATACTGTTCTATAACTTTACTTCCCAAAAGAGTGATTGCCTGTTTCGGACAATTACAGATACAGCGGTAACACATGGTACACTGATCCCCTGGGTGGGGTTTTCCTTTTTCCATGATTATATTTTTCATGGGACAAATTTCCGCACACATACCACACCCCGTACAATCCTCATTTATTTTTAATTGATCGGTATATCCCGCTGTCTTTTTATAAAACCAGAGCCTTTGTCCAAAAAGTCCTGCTATATGTGAGAAAATTGTCAGCCCCTCTTTCGGATAATCCCCCTGTTTTATCCGTTTTGCAGCTTCATAAATCTTTCTGTCAGCTTTTTCAATGATCTTTTTATTTTCTTCCATCTGCCTTTTCAACAGCTTACTGTCGCACACGGAATCGGGCATTTTAATATGTACGCCGCCCAAAATCACTGCTCCGTATTTTTTCAGAAGTCTTGCTGCACATCCGGAGCCGTCCCCGCTAAATGCTCCCATGGTCGCGACACATATCATTTTCCTGCCTTTCCATAAAGAGGCATGCATTTGGATAAAATCTCTTACCATGTATGGTGCATTCGAAAACTGCGTCGGATACCCAAGGATCACTGTTTCGTTTCTTTTTATTTTATCAATGATAAATTCATCTTCTAACGGAACCACATCGGCTGACGCATCGATTAATTTTACCAGCTTTGTAACGCAGTATTTCGTATTACCTGTACCACTCAAATAAATTCCTAACATACACTTACTCTCTCCCGATAGAATTTTATGCATTTCCTTTAAGTGCAACCTCAACCGCCTTCTTAATAACAATACTCGAATTCGTCGCACCTGAAACTGTATCGACGTCTATTCTCTGTTCATCAACGATCTCATTTGCAACAGCTTCTGCGGCTTTGCCACGTTCCTGTCTGTGTTCTAAAATACGAACATCTATAATCTTCCCACCACTCACATCTACTTCCACTTTTGCATATATAAAATTCACATCATATTCTCAGATATAAACTCCATCCGGAATATCCGAAATATTTACTTCTTCAATAGTCGTTTCCTTTACCGCCCGCTTATACTCTCCAACACGATCTATATAAGCAGTTCCAAAAATTGATGCTAAAAGAAGAAACAACATAATAAGAATCATCACTATCTTTTTTCTGGATATACTCATTTCAAACTCCTCATCTTTCTATTATTCTGGTATTTTCTCTATGGAATGGTACAACATGCCAAACCCATCCTCTAAAAATTCACTCTTTGATAAATCCATCGACATTTTGATATATTCTTCCTTATTCGCTGCAAGCTGTATCAGTCCTGCTAACATTCCCCAGAACTGAAAGATCGTAGGCATTATTTTTAAATCCTCTCGCAAATCACCATTTTGAATGCCTGCCACTAAAAATTCTTTCATTTTTTCATTGATTTCTTCCCCCACATGATAGGTAGCTTTCTCTTCTGGCAGGTAATCATGATCTTTAAAATCAATATTCATTTTGTCCAACACCATTTTAAAATAAAACGGAAATTCCTCCTGATACTGTATTAAACCTTTACAGATCATATCGTATCTAGCCCTTGTTGTCTGCTGCTCTTCTAACGCAGTAACTATATATCCATATAATTTTTGCATGCTCTCTAAAACCAGCAGACCAATGATCTCCTCTTTGTTTTCAAAATATACATATAACGTAGCTTTACTGTATCCGGCAGCTTCTGCAATATCACTCATGGAAGTTGCCGTGATTCCATTTTCCATAAACAGTACCGATGCCGCTGACGCAATATTTTCTCTATGTACTGCCCTCGGTTCTTTTTTTCTTCGTCCCATATACCTCTCCTCTTCAGTTAATTAAACTCTTGGTTTAATTATATTGATAAATATATGGATTGTCAATCCTTACCTTTACACAACACAAAAACCCGCACAAACCTTTCGGTTCATGCGGGTTTTCCCCCTATATATTACCTTTTCCCAAAAATAACATATCCCCTTTTTAATTGATGCAATACAAATTATTTATTTGCAATAGCTGCCTGTGCTGCAGCCAAACGAGCGATCGGCACACGGAATGGTGAACAGGATACATAATCCAGACCAATCTTGTGGCAGAACTCAACAGATGAAGGATCTCCACCGTGCTCACCACAGATACCAACATGGAGTTTCGGATTAACCGGTTTTCCAAGTTTAATAGCTGTCTCCATTAACTTACCAACACCTGTCTGGTCAAGTTTTGCAAATGGATCGTTCTCGAAAATTTTCTTATCATAGTAAGCATTTAAGAACTTACCAGCATCATCACGAGAGAAACCATATGTCATCTGTGTTAAGTCGTTTGTACCGAAGCAGAAGAAATCAGCTTCTTTTGCGATCTCATCAGCTGTAAGAGCAGCTCTTGGAATCTCGATCATAGTACCTACTTCATACTCAAGTTTGATACCTGCTGCTGCGATCTCAGCATCTGCTGTCTCAACAACAACATCTTTTACATATTTTAACTCTTTTACTTCGCAAACCAATGGGATCATGATCTCAGGTTTTACAGTCCAGTCAGCATGTTTCTTCTGAACGTTGATTGCTGCACGGATAACAGCTTTTGTCTGCATCTTAGCAATTTCCGGATAGGTAACTGCAAGACGGCATCCTCTGTGTCCCATCATTGGGTTGAACTCATGTAAAGAAGCGATGATGTTCTTGATGGTCTCAACAGATTTACCCTGAGCTTTTGCAAGTTTCTCAATGTCAGCTTCCTCAGTCGGAACGAACTCATGAAGAGGTGGATCCAGGAAACGGATTGTAACTGGGTTACCTTCCAGAGCTTCGTATAATGCTTCGAAGTCTCCCTGCTGATATGGCAGGATCTTCTCTAATGCAGCTTCTCTCTCTTCTACAGTATCGGAGCAGATCATCTCACGGAAAGCAGCGATTCTGTCTTCCTCGAAGAACATATGCTCTGTACGGCAGAGACCGATACCTTCTGCACCAAGCTCACGAGCTTTCTTAGCATCTGCAGGAGTATCTGCGTTTGTACGAACTTTAAGAGTTCTGAACTGATCAGCCCAAGCCATAACACGTCCGAACTCACCAGCGATTGTAGCATCAACAGTCTTAATTGCTCCATCGTAGATGTTACCGGTTGTACCATCGATTGAGATGTAATCTCCCTCATGGAACTCTTTGCCAGCTAATGTAAATTTCTTATTTTCTTCGTCCATAGCGATATCGCCACATCCGGATACACAGCAGGTACCCATACCACGTGCAACTACGGCTGCGTGAGATGTCATACCACCACGAACTGTTAAGATACCCTGGGAAGCTTTCATACCAGTGATATCCTCTGGAGATGTCTCAAGACGTACTAATACGACTTTCTCTCCTCTTGCATTCCACTCTTCAGCATCCTCTGCTGTAAATACGATCTTACCACATGCAGCACCCGGAGAAGCACCAAGTCCTTTTCCGATCGGTGTAGCAGCTTTTAATGCAGCAGCATCGAACTGTGGATGAAGTAATGTATCAAGGTTACGAGGATCGATCATAGCAACTGCCTCTTCCGGAGTCTTATGTCCCTCGTCTACTAAATCGCAAGCGATCTTAAGTGCAGCCGGAGCTGTTCTCTTACCGTTACGGCACTGAAGCATGTATAACTTCTTGTTCTCAACGGTGAACTCCATATCCTGCATATCATGATAATGATTCTCAAGAGTCTCACAAACTTTTAAGAAGTCTGCATATGCCTCAGGGAATTCTTTCTCCATCTGAGCGATTGGCATAGGTGTACGAACACCTGCAACTACGTCCTCACCCTGTGCATTGATTAAGAACTCACCCATCAGTTTGTTCTCGCCAGTTGCCGGATCACGTGTAAATGCAACACCTGTACCGGACTCGTTATTTAAGTTACCGAATACCATAGGCATTACGTTAACTGCAGTACCCCAGGAATATGGGATATCGTTATCACGACGATATACGTTTGCACGTGGGTTGTCCCATGAACGGAATACAGCCTCGATAGCAAGTTTTAACTGCTCAACAGGATCTGAAGGGAAATCTGTACCTAACTGGTTCTTGTACTCAGCCTTGAACTGCTCTGCTAACTCTTTTAAGTCAGCTGCTGTAAGGTCGATATCAAATTTAACGCCTCTCTCTTCTTTCATCTTGTCGATGAGCTGCTCAAAGTATTTTTTACCAACTTCCATAACTACATCTGAGAACATCTGAATGAAACGTCTATATGAGTCATATACGAAACGCTCGAATGCAGGATCCGGATTACCTTTGATCATTGCAGCAACTACTTCGTCATTTAAACCAAGGTTTAAGATGGTATCCATCATACCTGGCATGGAAGCTCTTGCTCCTGAACGAACAGATACTAATAACGGATTCTCAAGATCGCCGAATTTCTTTCCGTTGATCTCTTCCATTTTCTTAACGCCTTCCATAGCCTGAGCCATGATCTCGTCGTTGATCTTGCGACCATCTTCATAGTACTGTGTACAAGCCTCTGTTGTGATTGTGAATCCCTGTGGTACAGGAAGTCCGATGCTTGTCATCTCTGCAAGGTTGGCACCTTTACCGCCAAGCAGGTTACGCATGGTCATGTCGCCTTCGCTAAACATATACACCCATTTGTTTGCCATTTTGATAATTCCTCCTAAAATAAATTACTATGTAATTATGGACACCGTATTTGTTTCCATAATCAAGCCATGTTATGTGCCTTTCTAAAACGCACATATTTATTCTAACATATTTTGTCTAAATAGCAACATTTTTTTTACTGTTTTTCCCTGTTTTTTTGTAACATTTTCACAATGTAAAACTTTGTTCCGTTATGTGGAACATTTTGGATTTGTTTATTTCTTTTTCCATTTTGCATACAGTGTGATTTTCCCCGTGCTGCCTTTCTTAATAGAGGTTACCTTTCTGGTACATTTTTTATCACGGTACCATCCTTTAAACACATACCCTTTTCTTGTTGGTGCTGCCAGTTTTATCATCTTTGAAGTAATGGTATATGTTTTCGGATTTTTCTTATTATTTTTGCCTCCGTTTAATTTGTAGGTAATGGTGTACTTTTCCTTTGCCCATTTTGCATACAGTGTTACTTTTCCGGTACTGCCCTTTTTAATAGCGGTTACCTTTTTGGTACATTTTTTATCACAATACCATCCTTTAAACACATACCCTTTTTTTGACGGATTTGAAAGTTTTATCGTCTTTGAAGTGATTTTATATGTTTTGGGATTCTTCTTATTATTTTTGCCTCCATTCAGGTTATATGTAATCTGATACTGTGCTGCTTTCCACTGGGCATATAAAGTTACGACCTCATCTGCTTTTTTGTCAGATTTTTTACATAGGCATTTTCCTCATAAAAGGTTCCCTTCCCATCTGGCTGCGTATTCCAGCCTGCAAATGTATATCCTTTCTTTTCAAACTTATTTTTTGAAAGTTTTTCCTTCTGACCCGCCGCACATGCTTTCTCACTCATTTTCCCTTTTGCTGCACCATTTCCATCAAATTTTATTGTATAAAGATATGGACACACGACAACCGGGACATTCCTCTTAAATGCTTCTGCATTGATTTTATCTTTGGAGAGACTGGTTATTACATATATTTTTTCAGGTCCGTCTGTCGTTTCCCAGGAAAATGCTTCGCTGCCAATCTCTGTAATCGTCTTTGGCAGCCTTATCTTCCCAAGCACGCCGCCGTCCTTATAAAACGCACAGATTCCAATTGTTTTTACCGCGGTCTGGGAAAGATCAAGTTCCCCCGTTAAATTTTTACAGGATAAAAAAGCATAACTGTCAATCGCCGTTAATGTTTTGGGGAATTTCACGGTTTTTAATCCACTGCAGGCAGAAAATGCACTACCGCCTATTTCTGTAACCAAAGTCTGGGATAAATCCATTTTCTCCAGTGAACTGCAGCCTGTAAATGTGCCAAATCCAATTTTCGTTATATTCTCTGGCAATTTCACCGTTTCCAATGCACTGCACCCCTCAAATGTTCCTTCCAATTCCGTTATCCCTGTCTGGGACAAATCTGCTTCTTCCAACAGCGTGCAGTCTGCAAACACACCCGCTCCATCATTCACTTCCAGCACGTCAATATCTTCAAATCCGCCACACTTTACCTGACGGATGTTTTTATTTTTTACAGCAGCTAAGTCGAAATACCAGTTTCCTCTGCTCCATCTATAAGAAATCAGACTGTAATACAATCCATCCTTCAGCAAGCCATCAACTCTATATATCTGATGATTTGATAATTCTGCAATCTCCTCCGGGGACAGGTCAAAATACCCGTCAGAATACCCCTGATACTCCCATTCTTTATCTACCGAATAAGAGTTGCGGCTGCACCATGTAGCATCTGCAAAAATCCATTTTCCATTTTCACTGTCATAAACAGCATTGTATTCATGGGCATGCCCCTCTAAATCCATGCACGGAATTCCAATGGAAATGCACAATGTTCTCATAAGGCTTGCATAACCCGAACACATAGCACGCTTTTGCTCGTACACCTCATACGGTGACCAATAACTTGGCTTATTATTATAATAGGCATAATAATCATAATAAGTTCTGTCCGCAACAAATGCCATAATCGCTTTTATTTTCTCATACTGTGTAGTACACCCGGCTACAGCCTGTAATGCAGCCTGTCTTAATTCCTCAAACTGGGCATCTGTTATAGCATTCCTTTCAGGATCTGTTAAAAAGTAATCCGGGTCTGCATATTTATTAATCAGAGTCCAGGCCTTCTGTTCCGCTGCAATCTGCTCTTCACTTGCGTCCCCCTTGATTGAAGTTTCTTCCCGTTCTTCTGTTTCTTCTTCCATTTCCGGCAGTTCTGTTTCTGTGTCTGGCTGCTCTGTCTCCTCCGGCTGTTCTTCTGTGTCTGGCTGCTCTGTCTCCTCTGACTGTTCTTCTGTGTCTGGCTGTTCTGTTTCTTCCGACTCTGGCTGTTCCGTATTCTCCCGTTTCTCCTGTTCGCCTGCCTGTGTCTCCTGACGTTCACGATCCATCAGATCCAGTTCTTCCGTATCCGCATATTTTTCATTTACTTTCTCTGATGCCGATTCCGCTTTTTCTGTCTCTGCAATCACATTCGCCTGCATATTTACCGGCATCCCACCAACCAAAACAGTCGCAGCCAGCAATGCCGTAAAAGCTTTTTTCATCCTTCCTTTCATAAACTAAAACTCCTCCTTCATTTGTACCGCTATGTTACATTACCTTTTCTATATTATAACCGCAATACGACTATTTTCAATTGTTTGCGAAATCATTTCTATCATATCTCCGCAGACTATCTGCCTGTACATACTTCAAAATATTTTTCTTCTCCTCCGCGAGGTGCGCATCCCGCCCGGAGGGCGTTTTCATTCATAGGACGTAATTTCCTATGAATGAAAAACAGACGGATCATTCCCACCCAACAGGAATAATCCGTCTGTCTTTTTCTTTTTATTCTCCGCTTCGAAAAATCCTAGAAATCTACTTCCGTGTCATAGTAACAGCATTTCAACAGCTTTTCCATCTCCTCCTGGCTCGGCTGTCTCGGGTTTGATCCTGTACATGCATCTAAGATTGCATTGGCTGCGATCTCCGGCAGTCTCTCTAAGAACACTTCTTCCGGTACAAAGCCCTGCTCGGTCGGATAACTGTCTGCACCATAATTCTTAATACAGTGCGGGATCTTCAAATCATCATTCATACCGCGCAGGTATTTGATCAGAAGTTCCACTTTCTCGTCTAATGAATCACCGCCAAGTCCCATGAAATCTGCGATCTCACCATAACGTTTCTTTGCAGTTTCATCTTTGGCGTTAAATGCGATCACTTTCGGCAGATACATTGCGTTGGCTGCACCGTGGATGATATGTGCGCCGTAATCCGCAAATGCAGCACCGGTCTTATGTGCCATGGAATGTACGATACCAAGCAGTGCATTGGAAAATGCCATACCGGCAAGACACTGTGCATTATGCATGTTATCTCTCTTTTCCATATCCCCGTTATAAGATCCTACCAGATCACGCTGGATCATCTTGATTGCATGCAGGGCAAGCGGATCTGTGAAATCACAGTTCGCTGTCGATACATATGCCTCGATTGCATGTGTCATCGCATCCATTCCGGTATGTGCTACCAGTTTCTGTGGCATTGTCTCTGCAAGTTCCGGATCAACGATTGCAACATCCGGTGTGATTTCAAAGTCAGCGATCGGATATTTGATACCTTTCTCATAATCGGTGATGATGGAAAATGCAGTTACCTCTGTTGCAGTTCCCGAAGTTGAGGAAATCGCACAGAAATGCGCTTTCTTACGAAGTTTTGGAATACCAAACACCTTGCACATATCCTCAAATGTGATATCCGGGTATTCGTATTTGATCCACATAGCCTTTGCCGCATCGATCGGCGAACCTCCTCCGATTGCAACGATCCAGTCCGGACCAAACTCTTCCATCGCCTTTGCGCCCTTCATTACGGTCTCCACCGATGGATCCGGCTCAATTCCTTCAAAAAGCTGTACTTCCATGCCGGCTTCTTCCAGATACTGTTTTGCGCGGTCAAGAAAACCGAAACGTTTCATGGAACCACCGCCTACGCAGATAATCGCCTTTTTGCCTTCAAACGTCTTTAATGCTTCCAATGCCCCTTTTCCGTGATACAAATCGCGTGGTAATGTAAATCTTGCCATCTTTCCTCCAATCTGCCGCCATCAAAAGGCCGCCTCCTGACACATACACATGCCTGTATTTTTTGTGTCATTTACTGTGTGCAACTTTTATATAACCATCACATATTTTGTTAATTAAATAACAATATGTATGGTAACATTATATCATATCTTTCAAAAATAAGAAGCATTTTTATACATTTTTAATAATTCTTAATATTTTCTAAGCATTGTTTTTAAATCCACATTTTGGACAGATATTTCCTCCCTTATATACATAACCACAGCGGAAGCAGCAGATCGTATCATGTTTTTCTTTCGCCAGATAAGAAATATTTCGCGAATCCGGTTTTTCCTGTAAATAATGAATAAATTCATTCAATACCCCGGCATATGCCGTGAGCTGCTTATTTTCTACCGCATATGGAATTTTCGTCTTTTTCCCATTTTTCTCTGTCACATACACACCACGGTTTAAAAGTCCTGTGGATGCAGTAATCTCATCTATGGACGGAACATCAATACGGTAAGATGTCATCAGTGTGCTGTAATATAGATGTTCCGGTGTCAGGATAATCCCCTCTTTTCCACTGTTGTTTCTCGATGTGTCCACCACAAAAATCGGATATTCAAACAGACCGTTTCCTGCGGCATAGGATGCCATGGCATAATCGATAACCTCTGTTTCCTGCGGCGCTGCCTGCTTTAACAGCACTTTTCTCGCCGGGTAAAAATAATGTTTCTGGCTTTCTGTGATTCCCGCCTCTTCCAGTTCATTTTTCAGCTTATTTACAAGCTGTTCACACTCATCCGTCTTGATCTTGGAAAGACGCCTGCTTAAAAGTTCTAATGCATTATCCTTTAAATCCGGTAAATATGGTCCTTCTGCAATCTTCTGATACGCATCCATTCCCTCATCAAAGGACATGTGTGCCGGATCACCGGTAATTTCTGCGATCTCATTTTCATCCATCTGACGGATTTTATTCTCGATCTGCTCAAAATACGGCAAAACCAGCCCCGGCTCAAACTCCTTTTCTTTCAGACGCTCCTTAAGCTCTGTCAGATCATCTCTGGTGATTTTTCTCGACTGGCGGATCATATTTTTTATTTCCTGCTGTTCGGCAAGATTTTTCTGCGATTCTAACCGTTCCTGATATGGGGTTAAATCTACTCCTTCGTATTCTTTTAATTTCTCCCGAAGTGCATGGTAACGTGCCCTGTCCATATTAGGCGGCATTTTCCCAACCAGCTCTGCGACTTCCCGCTCTGCCTGTGTCTGCATTTTCTGTTTCAGATTTAAAAGCAGATTCTGTTTTTTCTCCTGCGGCAGCTTTTCCTCTGCAATCTCGTCATAGACACGGCGCATCACGGCATAATTTTTATCTGCGCAGCTCTCTGCCTTTTTATTTAACGCGGCAAGCTTTCTGTCCTGTTCTTTTTCCTCTAACATATCCAGGTATTGTTTCCGCTCTTCGGGCGAAATTCTTGTTTCATGCATGAGCTGGTGTTTTAATTCGGAAAGCTGGCGCTCTGACATACGGTCTGCGACTCCAAATTTAGCCTGATAAGTCTCGCGGACTTTCTGTGCCTCCGCATTATTTACCTGTGCATATTTTTCATCGGACGATTCCCCGCCGATCTGCCCAGCTTCGTGCGGCTGCCTGCTGTCACTCTCATATCGGGAACCTTTCACATGGCGTCGTTCGGTTTCATCCTGACGTGCATCTTCATATTGCTTTTTGTGCTCGTTCCGCTTCCATCCACTTTCACCCGCGCTTTCATTTCCATGCTGTTTTTCTGCGTGCCGGTTCTTGCTCTCATCCTGCTCTTCTTCATCATCTGTGACTTCGTCCTGATCTGATGCAGGCGTACTCTTTAACTTTTTACGACGCTTTTTTTCCTCCTGTATGGCAGGTTCGCAGGCTGCAATACTGCTTTCCGGGAAAAACCCCTCTTCTATCTTATTTAATAATTCCTCAAAGTCTGCATCTGAATATTCCGGCAGATCCTCGCACAGTTCCTCAAGTGGCTGCTGCTCGTCCTCGACACCCGCCGGCTTTCTGCCGTCCTCATACTCATTATAACGGCTGTTTGCCTCATGCTCGCCGTTACGCCCCATCAGCTCAAGATAATCTTCGTATGCCTTTTTATCCTCCTCAAAATCCATCAGATAAATATCGCCGTCTCCAAGAAGTTTCCATGGGCGCGGCGTATAAAATCTGTGACACGCTGCACAGGTACATGCTTTTGCCAAAAGGACTACTCCCTCAGGCGTCTCGATTCGAAACTCTTTTCCTTTCGGATACATGATCATATGCAGATTTCCTTTGCATTTTGGGCAGCGGTAACCAACTTTATAAAAGTTATTGCCAATCCTGCCTTTTGCTCTTTCTGACAGTGAAAGTTCTGTTCTCTCAAAAACAGTATGCGCCATCTTCCATTCAACTTTATGCCAGAGTCCCTGTTCCTCGTCTGCTTCCTCTTCCTTCTGCACTGCTTCTTTTGCCTCAAGTGCCGCCTGTATCACATCTTCATAGGTAATACGCTTTCCTGCATGATAAAAACGAAAATACTGCGTGGTATATTCCGGTTCAATATAGATTCCTGCAAGCACATGCCCGAAAAGAGTATTCAGCTGCTCCGTATTTTTTTCCACACGAAGTCCCTGGATCGTTCCCCATTTTCCAAATGCATACAGGATCATATTGATCACATCCCGTACTGCTGCCTCATCGGTATCTTTGATCTCATCTTCTTTGATCGGCAGATCTACAATATTTTCCGCCACTTTTCTGCTGTCAAAATGAAAAAACAGGGAGCGCACTTCCCCCTGTAAAATGAGATAATTATCAAGTGCCACAAAAAGACCTGTCCAGTTTACATTTGCATGCATGGTCTTTATCAGCCGTTCAAATGTCATTTTTAATTCGCTATCTGCTTTTAATACGATCACTTTTTTCACCTCTTACTTTTCAAATGCAGATTTTTCCTTCAAGATCTGTGCAAATCCCATATGAAGTTCTTCTTTTGCCCACTCAAAATCAATCTCCTGATTGCTGTCATTCAAACAGACGCTTCCACTCTTCTGATGACCTATATCAGCCACAATCCTGCTGTTATCATTTGAGACATCATAATACCGGCAGAGTCTTCTTACATTGCCGGGAACAAAACCGCCAGTCAGTTTCTGATACTCCCTGAGCACATACTGGCTGACATCCTCTTTCTGACGGAATTTATGGCTGCACACCTCGTTTAACAACTCCGGTTCTAATTCCCACATTTTCACAAAAGTACTCTTTTTAAAAGGAGACGGCCCATGAACCGTGTAAAATCCTGTAAACAACGGGAACGCCAGTTCTAACATATTATAAATAAAATACATAAACGGATAACCGGGATGGAAATATGCTCCCGGCTGTTTTTTCATATTTTCACGTTTGTCAAAATATTTTGCCAGAAGCATGGTATTATTCAGGTAAATATATGGCATGACCTGATCTTTTGTATTTGCCACATCAGGCTGAAGAGCCAGCATATCCACCGGAAGATCATTTTTAAAATACTGTTCCGGTCTGACCTTTTTTATCAGAAACATATCATCATTAAAATATACAAAATTCTCTGCCAGACCTGGGATTCTGTGCATATTCCACTCAATGGCATGTGAATTAAATGTCGGCAGATATTTTTCTGGAATAAAATCTTTATGATTTACAATATTTAACTTCGGATGTTCTTTATTTAACCAGGATGGCAGATGCCCCCATGTAACAAAGTGTATCCTGCGCACCCATGGTGCAAAACGCTCCACACCACGAAACCAGTACCTCAGCAGATCCCAGTCCCTGTATCTCTCTTTTCTGTCATCCTGTTTCTGCGACAGATCCGGCTGTATACTGTACTCCATTTTCTGTTTCTGCCAGTCCGGATCATTGCCATCTACCCATGTGATCACAAAATCAATTTCCGGAATGTTATTGTCGCGTGTCATAATAATCTCCATTTCTGCCCAGCAAACATCTTTTTCATCTGCATAATAAATTTCACTGTTATCATGATAAAACAAATCCTGCAAAATGAAAATCCCATTTATCTGCTTAATTTATATTTTTTTAAGAAATACTGGTTTTTCCCTGTTTTAAGGCATTTCCGTTTCTTTTGTTAGCACTCATTAAAAAAGAGTGCTGATTTTCTATTGACTTTTGAAATTTGCGGTTATAATATTAGATTTAGGCAGCAGCGAGGCGGATCTGCCCACTGCATTTTATTACGATTATAAAGGAGTGTTTGAATATGGCAGAGAAACATGGAAATCTTTCAATTAACAGCGATAATCTGTTCCCGATTATCAAAAAATGGTTATATTCCGATCACGACATCTTCTTCCGTGAGCTGATCAGTAACGGATGTGATGCGATCACAAAATTAAAAAAACTCGAAATGATGGGCGAATATACATTACCATCTGACTACAAACCGGAGATCCACGTTGTTGTAAATCCGGAAGAAAAAACCTTAAAATTTATCGATAATGGTCTTGGTATGACCGCAGACGAGGTTGAGGAATACATCAACCAGATCGCATTTTCCGGCGCAACAGATTTCATTGAAAAATACAAAGACAAAGCAAACGACGATCAGATCATCGGTCACTTCGGACTTGGCTTCTACTCCGCATTCATGGTAGCTGATCAGGTAACGATCGATACATTATCCTACAAAGACGGCGCAACGGCTGTTCACTGGTCCTGCGACGGCGGTACTGAATTTGATATGGCTGACGGCACCAAAGAAGGCGTCGGTACAGAGATCACCCTTTTTTTAAACGAGGATTCCGTTGAATTTTCCAACGAGTACCGTGCAAGAGAAGTCATCGAAAAGTACTGCTCTTTCATGCCGACTCCGATCTTCCTTGAGAAGGCAAACGCTGAGACAGAATATGAGACGATCGACGCCGCTGATAAATTAGACACAGACACCGTCGTTGAGACGATCCATGAGGAAGCAAAAACAGAGGAGAAAGAAAACGAAAACGGCGAAAAAGAAGTCGTTGAAGTTTCTCCTGCAAAAGATAAATTAAAGATCGTAAAGCGTCCGGTTTCATTAAACGATACCAACCCTCTCTGGGCAAAGAGTCCGAACGAATGCACCGACGAAGAATACAAAGCATTTTACCGCAAAGTATTCTTAGATTACAAAGAACCATTGTTCTGGATCCACTTGAATATGGACTATCCGTTCAACTTAAAGGGTATCCTGTACTTCCCGAAGATCAATACCGAGTATGATTCCATTGAGGGAACCATCAAACTTTACAACAATCAGGTATTTATCGCCGACAACATCAAGGAAGTCATTCCTGAATTCTTAATGCTCTTAAAAGGTGTGATCGACTGCCCGGATCTGCCGCTTAACGTATCCAGAAGTGCACTGCAGAACGATGGTTTTGTAAAGAAGATCTCCGAGTACATCACCAAGAAAGTAGCTGACAAGCTGATCGGTATGTGCAAGACGGATAAAGAAAATTACGAGAAATACTGGGACGACATCAGCCCGTTCATCAAATTCGGCTGTCTGAAAGATACCAAGTTCTGTGACAAGATGAACGATTACATCCTGTTCAAGAATCTGGATGACAAATATCTCACTCTTCCGGAACTCTTAGTCAAAGAGGAAGAAAAGAAAGACGAAAACAAAGATGAAGCTGAGGTATTAGATGCTGACGGCAATCCGATCAAAAAGGAAAGCACCGATGCAGCAGATGAGAATACTGAGGAAAAAGATGAGCGCAAGGTAATCTACTATGTAACTGACAAACTTCAGCAGGGTCAGTACATTAAGATGTTCAAAGAGCAGAACATGGACGCTGTCATCTTAGACCACAACATTGATACTTCCTTCATCTCACAGCTTGAGCAGCGCAATGAGCATTATAAATTCATGCGTATTGATGCAGATGTCACAGAATCCTTAAAGGACGAGACTTCCGCTGAGGACTTAAAGGCTGAGACAGATACCCTGACGGATGTGTTTAAAAAAGCTTTAAACAACGATAAACTGACTGTCAAAGTTGAGAAGCTGAAAAATGCGGATATCGCTTCTGTCATCACGCTTTCCGAGGAAGGCAGACGTATGCAGGATATGATGAAGATGTATGCAATGAACGGCATGGGCGGCATGGATCCGAACATGTTTGCTGCGGATCAGACCCTGACCTTAAACGCAAACAATGAACTTGTAAAATATATCTTTGAGCACAAAGATTCCGAGCATGTTCCGATGTTCTGTGAACAGCTTTACGATCTTGCAATGCTTTCCAACCAGCCGCTGTCTGTTGACGCTATGGCAAAATTTGTACAGCGCAGCAATCAGATCATGATGCTTTTAGCAAAATAATTTTTACAGAATACAAGCCCCTGCAAAACCTGTAGATACGAGTTTTGCAGGGGCTTTCTCATGCTGTTTTTTATTGTGTTTATACCGGAATTTCTATAAAAATATTATTTTGCTGCCGTATAGATTGCGATCATATCTTCCACATCCAGATGCTTTACTTTTCCAAGATTGCCTCTGACTGCCGCATTACACTTTTCTGCCAGTTCTTTTATCTGTTCTTCTGTCGGCGCAATGCCAAGTTCCGTTAATGATGTCGGCATATGGATTTCCCGGTAAAAATCCTCCATTGCAGCAATGCCTGCCTCTGCCGTCTTCTGTTCTGTCTCCTGCGGCTCCACACCCATAACGTGCTCTGCAAACTGCACAAATCGTTCAATACGCTCCCCGCAGACATAGCGTGCCCAGCTTCCCCAGATCGCGGCAAGCCCTGCTCCATGTGCCACATCAAACATTCCACCAAGCTCGTGTTCTAATTTGTGCGTTGCCCAGTCACCACCATCCGTTCCGCAGCCGGTCAGTCCATTATGGGAAAGACTTCCCGCCCACATGACTTCCGCGCGCGCATCATAATTTTCCGGCTCTTTTACAAGGATTTTTGCATTTCTGATCACCGTGCGCATCAGTGCTTCGCTGATCCCGTCGGTCAGTTCCATGTTTTCACTGTGATTGAAATAACGCTCCATTGTGTGCATCAGGATATCCGTACACCCGCATGCCGTCTGATACGGCGGAAGCGTCATCGTAAGTTCCGGGTTTAAAACAGCAAACTTTAATCGGCTGTAATCGGTCGTGCATCCTCTCTTCATGCCGCCATCTTCCTTTGTTATTACGCAGGAACCGCTCATCTCACTTCCCGCCGCCGCGATCGTAAGCACTACACCGATCGGCAGACATGCAGTCGGTTTCCGTTTAAAATCAAAGAAATCCCACACGTCTCCTTCATTTGCAACACCATATCCGATCGCCTTTGCGGAATCAATGACACTTCCGCCGCCGACGGCAAGGATGAAATCGACATTTTCTTTTTTACAGAGTGCGATTCCTTCATACACCAGAGAAAGTCTCGGGTTTGGAACGACACCGCCCAATTCGACGTAAGTGATCCCCTCTTTATCAAAGATTGCCTCGATCCTGTCTAACAGACCGGAGCGTCTGGCACTGCCGCTTCCATAATGGATGAGAACCTTTTTACAGTTCTGTTCTTTTATCAGGTTTCCAACTTTTTGTTCCGCACCTTTTCCGAAAACAACTTTTGTCGGTGCATAATAATTAAAATCGTTCATTTTGCTCCTCATTCCCACATGTAAAAGTTCTTATTTTCTCTTTTCATAACTACTTCTAGTTATATAAGCTATTATCGGTAAGAAAACGTATCTGCTTTAGTCTGAACAAGCTCGCAGGAAACCATCACCGGTTCTCTGCGGGCTTACACTCTCTTATCGTATCTTCTTATTATATATCTGTCTGACAAACTATCTACATTGAAATTTTATCAAGTATTCCGGTCAGATGTGCGATCGTCACCCCATAATTTGTCATCGGAACCTGCTGTTTTTTGGCACGGTCGATCCGCGACATCACATATTTGCGGTTAAACATGCATGCACCGCACTGGATGATCAGATCATAGCCGGATAAATCCTGTGGAAAATCCGTTCCACTCATGATGTCTACGGTAATGCCCTCTCCTGCGCGCTTTTTTAACATGCGCGGGATTTTGACTCTTCCGATATCTTCCTGCAGTGGCGCATGGCTGCAGCATTCTGCGATCAGAACATGCGATTCATTTGTCAGGGAATCTAACATTTTTGCACCTTCCACATAGTAAGGAAGATCTCCTTTATACGCTGCAAACAAAACAGAAAATGAGGTCAGCATGCTCTCTTTCGGCTTGTGCTCATACACATAGCCGAATACCTGTGAGTCTGTGATGATCAGTTTCGGCGGTTCTTTTAAGGCTGCAAGTGCCGGCAATAGTTTATCTGTTGTCACACTCATGACCAGGCACTTTTTATCCAAAAGTTCCCGTAATGTCTGCACCTGCGGCAGGATCAGACGTCCTTTCGGCGCCTGGATATCCTGCGGCATGACCAGTAAGACGAAATCTTCTTCCGTGACGAGATCTCCCGTGATCAGCCTATCTCCGTAATTTTCCGGCACAAGGCGGGCGAGTTCTTCCCTGACTGTGTCGATCCCTGCCCCCGTTTTGGCACTGACTGTGAGCGCCTGTTTTCCTGTTTTTTCTTTGATATAAGAAGCAAATTCGTCCGTATGCGGATCAATATCTGCTTTCCCGACGAGGAACAAAACAGGCGTATTTTTTTCTTTCAGAAACTGATACCACTTTAATTCTTCTGTGAGATCCGGTAAGTTCTCCTGATTTTTCTCGGACGACTGTTGTAATTTTTCTTTTGCATCTTTCGTCTCTGAAGCATCCTCTCTGCAGGCATCCGCGCCAGATACCACGATCACAGCGATATCCGCCTTTTCCGCTGCCAGTTTCGTTTTCTCCACACGGCGTTCCCCAAGCTCAGTCTCATCATCAAATCCCGCTGTGTCAATAATCACACAGGGACCAAGCGGACTGATCTCCATCGGCTTATAGACCGGATCCGTCGTCGTTCCGGCAACATCTGCAACAATGGAGACTTCCTGATGTGTGAAGGCGTTGATAAAAGAAGATTTCCCGCTGTTTGTTTTCCCGAACACACCAATATGCAGACGGTTGCTGCCTGGTGTATCATTCAGTGTTCCTGCCATAGTACTCCTCATTTCCCTTAGAATCTGAAATCACGTTTTCCCTCTGCGATATCGTGGATGTGCTCGTATGCAGTCTGTTTTACTTTCGGATTCGGAATTTTTTCAAGTTCTCTGTCGATCAGCTCCATACCAAGACGTTTTGTCTCTTCGCTTGCATAATCTTCCAGATATTCTTTTAATGTCATCAGCGCATTCGGGTGACAGCAGTTTAAGATCTGCATGTTTTTACAAAGTGCCATAAAACGGTCACCGGTTCTTCCCTCGCGGTAACATGCAGTACAGAAACTTGGGATATACCCCAGTTTGATCAGCCAGTTCACAACTTCATCTAAGGTTCTCTGGTCGCTGACATCAAACTGCTCACTGGTCACTTCTCCCTCTTTTTCCGGCTCTGCGTAGCCGCCGACGCTTGTTTTTGATGCACCGCTGATCTGGGAAACGCCAAGCGGAAGGACTTTGTTTCTCACTTCCTGGCTCTCTCTTGTTGAGATGATCATTCCGGTATATGGCACGGAAACACGGATCAGAGCACAGATCTTTGCAAATGTGTCGTCAGAGATGCCATTGTCAAATGCAGACGGATCAATGTCATCTGCATGCTTGATTCGCGGTACACTGATAGTATGCGGTCCGACTCCATGTACTGCCTCTAAGTGTTCTGCGTGCATCAAAAGTCCTGCAAACTCATAACGGTAAAGGTCAAGTCCAAACAATACGCCAAGTCCTACATCATCAATTCCGCCCTCCATTGCACGGTCCATCGCCTCTGTGTGATATGCGTAATCGTGTTTCGGTCCGGTCGGATGCAGCTTTTCATAGCTTTCTTTATGGTAAGTCTCCTGAAACAGGATATAAGTTCCGATTCCAGCTTCTTTTAATTTGCGGTAATTTTCCACGGTCGTTGCAGCAATATTGACATTGACACGGCGGATCGCACCGTTTTTATGTTTGATGCTGTAGATGGTCTTGATGCACTCTAAGATATATTCGATCGGGTTGTTGACCGGATCTTCGCCCGCCTCAATGGCAAGACGTTTATGTCCCATATCCTGCAATGCAGTAACTTCTTTTACGATGTCTTCCTGCGTCAGTTTCTTTCTTGCAATGTGTTTGTTTTTCAGATGATACGGACAGTATACACAGCCGTTCACGCAGTAGTTTGACAAATAAAGCGGTGCAAACAATACGATACGGTTTCCGTAAAAATCTTTTTTGATCTGCTCTGCAAGTGCATAAACTTCCTGGATTTTTTCAGGAATCTCACATGCTAAGAGGACAGATGCCTCCCTATGATTTAAGCCCTTTCTTAATTTTGCCTTCTCGATGATCTCATCGATCAGTGCCACATTGTCCTTGTTGGCATCTGCATAGGCAAGTGTCTCTCTGATCTCCTCATCTGAAATAAACTCTTCTGCTTTTAATGATTTTGCGCTATACATACATTCTTCCTTTCTTTCCGGTCAGTTTGCGCCCGCTTGCTTTCCGGTTAGTGTATTTTTATATGGACGACAGACTGCTCTTTTTGCAGAACTGTCGTATAAAACCAGTAGATCCGCCTTAAGTCTGCTGGCTTTTTGTCAATTTGTGATTTCTGAAGTTATCTTATGTCCGCCCGTTCTGTCTCACAGATGGCTGATACTTTCCATTCTGCTTCCTTATGGCTGAAAATCGCCCCTGTTTACGGCTACCTGATAGCCAATGCTTTCCATTCGTTTCTGCATGCAGAAGCGGCACTCTGCTGCCTCGTCACCGGTGCAGATCTTATTATCATATAATTTATATTTCTCCCGCACGGCAACCGGGGATAAATTCGGCATGACGACATTTGCTCCCGCTAAAATTCCAAGCTCCCTGCCCTTGGGATGAATCGTTCCAAGCGCTGTGGTCGCCGGGAGAAGTACATGCGGATGGATCAGTCTGATAATGGAAAGCAGCCGCAGTGTCATCTCCATAGTGCCCGCTGTCTCAGTACCAAACGGCGTATCTTTCTGCGGGATAAACGGACCAATACCGACCATCTGCGGTTTCAATCTACGGATAAACTGCAGATCTTCCCACAGGGTATCTACGGTCTGATAAGGCGAACCTACCATAAATCCGCATCCGGTCTGATATCCGATTTCTTTTAAATCTCTAAGACAGCGCATCCGGTTCTGATAGGACATCTCTGCCGGGTGCAGTTTCTTATAATGTGCCTCATCTGCCGTCTCGTGGCGCAGCAGATACCGGTCTGCCCCCGCATCAAAATATGCCTGATAGCTCTCTCTTGATTTTTCTCCGATAGAAAGTGTCACCGCACAGTCGGGATATTCTGCCTTTATCTTTGAAACGATCTGACAGATCTTTTCATCGGTATAAAATCCATCCTCCCCACCCTGCAGTACAAAGGTGCGGAATCCCAGCTCATATCCGATTTTACAGCAGGAAAGAATCTCTTCTTCCGTCAGCCGGTAGCGGTCTGCGTGGCAGTTACTTCTGCGGATTCCACAGTAAAGGCAGTCATTTTTGCAGTAATTTGTGAACTCAATCAGTCCGCGGATGTAGACATTTTTTCCATAGATGCGGTCACCTGTGTTCCGCGCACGCTGTTTTAAATCCTGTATCATCGCATCGTCCTCTGTGGCAAGAAGAAATGCAAGCTGTTCCTTTGTGATATCTGCTGTCTTTTCTATTGTCTCTGACAGATTTCTAAAATTCTGCGCTGACATGCCATAGTTTTTCTGTGTGTTTTTGTCTGGTGTTCTCTGGTTTTGTAACATAAATTTATCCCTGTCCGATCATAATGGTCTTTCTGCTAGTGAGATTGGGCATCCGACATATATTTCTTTTGATTTTGCCCAATGTGTATATTTTCAATTCATATCCACGCCAGCTTATGCCATGCCAACATTCGAATACACCGTCTTTGCCGTGATTCCATCAAGTCTGCCGATTTTCCCGGAAAGTGCATTGATAACATCCTGCGGCGCATCGATTGCAACGCTGATGATATGCACATTCCGCTCACGGTATGGCAGCCCCATCCGTCCGATAATATACGAGCCGTATTCATGCAAAAGTTTATTTAGTTCCGGCGTGGAATCCATATTTTCAACGATGATCCCGATCAAAGCTACTCTTGTATCCATTCGTTTCCTCCCTGATTATCAAATTTATATGATTTTCATACACGAATCTATGATACAGATTTTGGAATAAAAAAACTGTACCCCTAATTTCAGGTACAGCCTAATAAGAGTCGCATTGCGCCTCTTACATTTTCCATTTATGCCATACCTTTCATCTCAAGTGATTCTTTTGATGTCAGCGTCTTTTCTTTTTCTAATAAACAATCTTGTGCAAAAAGAACTTTACATGTGCTCTTTGCAAAGATTTACAATCTCAATTTAGATGCATTTTACGGGCAAATTTCTTATTATAACAATACCCTCTGCATACACAAAAATTATACAGCAAAATTTTTTGCCTATATAAGTATTATGTATACAAAGGGTATCATGATTTTTTAGGAATTGCAATTATGTTTCGATTCTGTACGATATAAAATACAAAAAATGTGTTACTGTTC
>OGRG01000369.1_pt1 | contig 41931 bp, 63 predicted proteins | sample 1553501 | NCBI WGS metagenome assembly OGRG01 (sample SAMEA2580018, study PRJEB22360) | human gut metagenome | biome: human gut; feature: human-associated habitat; material: faeces | place: Denmark | collected 2008/2010 | reverse complement strand
CAAGATTCGAATTGAAATCATTGTAAACCTCCATACATTTATCCGGTGGCTTTCCGAATAATACCCAGCCTCCACCACCAAACACTTCTATGTAGCGGTCATATTGCGGCGGCATTCGCAGATAAATCAGATCCCGCAATGCCTTTTTCCCGCCGACCCAACTGATTATACTGTTCAAGCTTTGCTCCTTCCCTGTATCACATCATATTCTGGGTTATTTCCGAGCCACTTTCCTCGGGGTTTTCTCTGGAATTCTGTTTTTCCTCCATGGCTTCTCTACGTCTCTGATCTAAATATTCCTGCGTAATAACAGCCTCGAAATAATCTTTTTGTGTATTCAGCGCCAGACTGCTTCCGTTACTCCATGCCACATGAATCTGTCCGGCATCGTCTACCATCTTGACCTTTCCTTCAAGTCCATCCGGCATCTGAGGTTCCCCCTGCATCTCAATCAAGCGGATTTTCATCCCCTGCGGATACATTCTTTTAATTTCATCTACTTCTGCTTTGCTTAACACTGCTTCCTCCTTGTATTTTCTTCTACTGTGACATTATTAGCTCTGCGCAAGTACTGTGTAATTCCGTTCTTCCAGGATTTCTTCACACATTTTCTGTTCCACAATATCCATGCCATATCTTTCTATCACAAAAGCATTTACAATAAGTCTCAATATCTCATCCGGTACCAGTTCTCTGTCTGTCAATTCCGACAGGCGGATATGCTTTGTCCCGTGATAAGCGTCTTTTGCCGCATGGAACAGAATATATTGTTCCAGAGTAACACTTCCCAACCGAACCTGATTAAAATAGATTCCGGTATCTGACATCTGCCTGCGTGTTTTTTCCCACAGTTTTTCATCCGCAGAAAGTAAAAAAACAGTAGCTGCATAGTTCGGTAACCTGGACAGCGTATTCTCTTTCGATCCCGACCATAATAAATAGAATCTTTTTTTGTGGTCACTGTCATAGAAAAAGAGTTCATCCTCTGTCTGATCGAAGATCTCACTGATTCTTGTTTTCAAATATTCCAAGTGCATACGGTCAATAACATAATCCACGATTTCAGAGTAAGCTCCCATCTCCTTCCACTCACTCATGTCTTCTATGCTGCCATGTCCCCTCGCCCGATATCCAGGGGGCTGCCGCATCTGTTTCTCCAGTCTTTGCAGTTCCGGGCTGTTACAAAACAATCCTGCCATAAAAATATTATCCTCCTTTATTTTTCATAAAAAAGCAGCGCCTATTTTTTAATAAGCGCCGCTTTATATATGCATCTGTGTTTCCGTATTCTGTACCTGTTGTTCCCCTATAAGTTCTCTCTCTGTCATGACACTCCAAAAACTTTTTCTGCTCCAAAAGCTGATATAGATTTCCCCATCTTCTACTGTAAGTGGTTGCTGTTCAAATCCTTCTCCCCATCCATCACTCATCTGTCCTGTCCAAAAGTCTTTCAATATCTTGATTTCTTCTTCCGTTAAAGGATCCCTGATTTTACATTCCAGCACACCATACAGTTCACCATCCACATCAGCTACCTTTGGATGTGCCGATACTACTTTTGCTGCCACTTCCCTGCTTTCATCGAAATAGTGCATAAGACCTCTTGCTTCTTCCCCCTCACACCTTTCTCTTTCAATTGCCTCCTCTATTATTTCTAAATACTGTACAAGATCACTGCCGTACAGTTCTCCTTCAGCTATTCCTCTCATGTTCAGATTTGCAATCAATGGACTAAACAGACAGAATTTTTCCAAGCCCTCCTCCGTAATTTCCAATGGATCCGCAAATTCTCCCTTGTACTGACTATACTCTTCTATCGGTCTGGTTACCCCTACAAATCCATCATCTACATAACCGCTTACTTCAAATGTCCCCGCTTTTTTATCCGCTCCAAAGGCTGCATAATTAATATGCGGCAGCAACAACTCATCCACTTCAAACAATCCCGATTCCGTTATTAAATACTTTCCATATTCTTCATCGTTATGTACCGTAGGATTAATTTCAAACTCGTTAAGATGCGTCGCAATATAAGCAACATTAGAGGAATTGAATAAACCAGTAAACTGCACGGCCGCCGCAAGCTGCTTCAGTTCTGCTTCTTGAAATCTCCTGACTTTTCGACACATTTCATTAAACAAGGTTAACTGCTGAACCTCATTTATATCCTCCGGTATCGGCACAAGAGTGTCAGGTAAACGCAGATTTTCCACTTCCGTCACTTTAAGCTCCCGATATTCCCTCACCTGCAGCCTTTCTTTTACTTTATCCATGGAACAGATATCCGTAGGCAGATACAGATATTCTCTATCCCCAGTAGTATTCTGTACCTCGACAACTGCCACCGTCTCCTCTGATACAATAAATTTCGGGAATGTCTTTCCATTATATACTTCCAACAATTCAAATCCATGATCTACCAACACTCCATAAGGTAGTACTTTCACATTGCTCTCCTTTAAGGCGTTTTTTGCAAACTCTGTGAAATCCATCTGCTCTTCTGGTATTTCTGAAAACTCGTCCGTATAAAGACGTACTCCCACCTGACTGGCATCTGAAAAATCTGTGAGTAGAGAGAGGCCTTTCATACTAAATGTTAGATTGATCAAATCCTTTATTGTACTCACGTCACAGTCATTGGCATATACTGCCAAAACTTTTCTTTCATATTCTGTCAGGTGCTCCATTCTCCTGGCAAAGAAATTTACCTCATCCATATTCAGAAACTGCCCTTCCAGTTTTTGTAAGGGATTATCCTTCTCTGACACTTTCACAAGTTTGCCCTTAGGTATCGTTTCTCTAATGCCCATCTGTCTCATTTGAAAATTTAGTTCTTCATCTGACAACGGGAGTTCAATACTTCTATGTCCCCCGTTTAATATTGTAATTTTCATTCCTCTCCTCCTGTCTCATAATTGTCTTCCCTGTTCTGTGAAAATGCTTCTCTATATTTCCATGATCATTCCCCTCAGCTGTTCCAGTTTTTCTGCTTTTACCTCCGCATAGATTTGAGCAACATCTATACAATCTGTGACAAAGTCATATCCTATAAGCTGCGGGTATAAAGGAAACTCCTGTTTGGGAACTTTCCCACATTTGTACTTAGAATATCCCATCTTACGCATTTCCTCATAGGAAACTGCTTTCCCGCCTATAATATGTTTTTCTCGTTTCTCCCTCTGCATTTGAACTAATGCTTCCAAAATTCCGGCACATCCATTTCTTGCTTTGTAGGTACTAATAGCCGTTGTTGTAATTTTTAATTCAGATGCCAATTCAGCAATACTTTTATACTCCTTTCCCCGGATAATACACATAGGAATTCGACTTATCATACGATCCGCCGGTATCCCCGCTTTCTCTTTCACATCCAATAAAATGTCTGCAGCAGTTTCAAAGTCTACGTTATTATTGACCATCATTTCATGAATGCATCCAACACTAATTTTCATTTTCCGCGAGAAATCTCTTTTACTTTCATATGTTATTCCTTGATACTCTATTTTGCATTGAGGCTTATTCCTTCTCTTGATCGGGCTGAACACTGCTTCTTCCAAATTCATTCCATTTGCTAATCTCTCCCATATCAATGACACATCCTGGCCATAATAACAGCTAAGCTCCGTCAATCCGAGAAATTCTTTTCCTTGAAAAAAAATCACTTCTTTTTTGAGTATTTCTGCGAGAACTTCTTCTAACGTGTTTCCCTGCACCATTTTTTTGAAAATAGTTGATCGTTTAATTCCATACTCATTTGCAATCATTGAGACACTCTTATATTTTCTTCCCCATACGACATAGGTTTCTGCTTCCTTTGCCTTCTGTGCTATTTTCACGGCCTTATCTACATTTTTCGTTCGATAATAATTATGCACAATTGAAGAATACGGTAATTCTAAGTCTTTACTTAGTTCACTGAGCGAATCATATTTCTTTCCCTGGTATTCTACCTGATGCCCTTTTCTTCGTTTCATTTATCCTCCCGTTTTTTCTAAATTTACTGCATAAAAATAGCGGTGCTTATTTCATTTCTAAAATAAGTACCGCTTCTATTTGATATTATAACATCTGTTGCGTTTTCCGCCACTGCTCTTCGCTGATAATCGATTCAACATAGCATCTATTTTCTACCATTTTTCTCTAATGTATCTATGAAAAACGAATAAAAAAATAGGGCAAAAACTGGTTTTTTTCTCTCCATTTTTTGCCCTCAAACCACTATATATTGTGGTTTACTATATTATTTATGCTTGTTTTCCACAATTCCGCATCAGAATTACTACTTCGACATTTGCGGTCCAGGGGAACTGGTCCACGGCCACGGCCTTGTCCACGCGGTAACCGTTCTCCAGAAACACTTCCAGATCCCGCACAAGGCTGGTGGGTTTACAGGAGATATAAACGATATGATCCACGCCGTAAGCAATGATCTTAACGAATGCTTCTATTAGGTGAATATCGAAAGGAGTTTTATATGCCTAAAACAAAAATACACCATAATATAAAAACAAGCAAGTTGAAACTTATGCGAATAACACGTCATCTTAAGCAGTCAGAACTCGCAGAGCTTTCAGGAGTACCTTTGAAATGTATTGGAAATTATGAACAACTACGGAGAGATATCAACCGTGCACAGGTATGCATCGTATATCGACTTGCAAAAGCTCTTGATTGTTCCATTGAGGAATTGCTCGATACCGACTTGCGAGGATCCTGATGTAGTCTTGCATATTTACATCAAATGGCAAGTTAGCAAACTCATTTATAAACTACGATCAAAGGATTAGACTTTCCATTTACACGTGGAATGGCAACGTGGTTGGCGGATCTACAGTTTGCTTTGGGCCAATTGACACTTATATTCCGGACGGATATGTACTTGTCGGTTTGTTTCTTACTCCAAAATGTACAGTCGATATTACTATGAGCTATTATTATACTCAAATATACGCTACCTCTAAAGATTTTACGGGAGAGATATATTATGACGCACTGCTTGTTTTTATCAAAAGCTAAACTTAAACATTAACAAGCCAAAATGTCTCAATAGTTACTTCTTGGTTAGCTATATTTACATTATTATAGTTTGCTACACCCAGTACTAGATAGTTTTTTGTATAGTATGTTCGCACCCACAGGTTTGTGTCAGAGCAAGTTGAATACAGATGAGTTCCCTTCGGGATGTCATAAATAAAAATAGTACCTGCATCAGACGTTGTTACTACGTCTACCTGAGAGATCACCTTCATTAACTTGCTAGTTAATATAAAAAGAGTGGCGAACACCCCTTCTTGTTCGCCACTCTTTTCCCATGATAAACCATGAGAAGGATTCAATGGGTAATTTTAGAGTATCATACCTTCTGCTGATTCGTCAATTATAGAATGCCGCCTGGATGCTATCGTATCCAACTTTTCCATCTTTTACCAGGTTCAGCTTGTCCTGCACTGCAATGGTCTCTTTTCTCGCATCTTTTCCATACTTGCCGTCTTCGTTCTGATCATGCCCCAAAATCTCATTGCAGCGTCTCTGCCACCACTTAACTACCGCTCCTGTGGAGCCAACCTTATAGATCAGTCCGAATCTTTTCGCCTGCAAGCAGATCTGCTGTCTTACATACCGAGTATTCTTGCCATCTTTTCCATCTTCAGCCAGCTTTCTTCCCTGCGCATCCCGATAACCGTCTGCATTCGCAGCTTTCTGGAAATTCTGAATATTGATATTACAGGTTTCTTCTCTTTGCGCCTGTACTGATACCATTTCAAAGTCCGTATAAAAGATATTGATATCACACTTGCCACTTATTCCAGGGACAGATCCGGATGATGTATACTGCCAAATATCCGCAAGGTCAATCTCCGCCGCTGACAGACTGGATGTATAACGCGCATACCATACGTATACCTTTCCCAGTGCTTTTACGATCCGGTTCATGTCAAAATATTTATTAAGGTAATCTTTGTTGGTATAGATCACCGGGAGATAACCGGCTGCTTTGACTTTTTGCAAAAATGCAATTGCCATATCCGTAGCCAGCTGTTTGGTGACATTCACACCTCTCTTACGCGCATAATTTACAGAGTCGTACTCAAAATCAAATGCAATAGGGCATTTGCTCCAGTACTTTTTAGCCTGAGTGATACAAAACTCTGCTTCTGCCACTGCCATTGCTACCGTATAGGCATACGAAAACCAGTAGAGCAGCACCTGCACAGCCAGATTAAAGCAGGCCAATGCATTGCTCACATACTTCTCGTCGATGTTATTTTTTCCGTAACCGGCCCGAATGCCTATAGGCTTATATCCGGCATCACGCACTTTTTTGATATTGACATTTCCATTGTGTTTGGAAATATCCGGTCCTTTTGATAATGCCTTTTTCATTCTTCTCCCTCCTCTGATTCCTCTGAGCCATTCAGTTTGCCGTCATCCAGCAGATCCTTCACTGCCTGGAACCACCGTTCGATGACACTTTCCAGGAATTCATCGGTGATGAAATACTGCAGCCACGACGGTAAAAGTCTTCGTGCCTGGCTTACCACATACTTCATCTTCTGTTCCCCGGAACCCGACTCTTTAAATGCATGTTCCGCTTTCAGGAACAGGTGATACACATCCACTCTGATCTCATCAATCGTCTTATCGCGAATGTATACCCATAAAAAGGTGCCTACTACCAGTGCCGTCAGCACTGCCAAAATAATTACCATAATTGTACTTGTGCTCATAACTCGTATCCTCCTTATAATAAAAATGTTTGCACAGCTGCCCACATCAGGCCAGCAATTAAAAAACCTATCACTGCTCCTACCACAGTATTAAATACTGTTCTCTTTGCATTACTCCACTCTTTCCCCGGAGCACGCTCCATGTCATCCACACGGCCATCCATTTTTTCAACTTTCTGATCAAGGCTGGAGACCGTCTCATTGGTGTGTTTCACTTCCTCAACAAGCTGAATCATCGTGTTTGACATCGTATGTATTTCTTCCGTCACTCTCTCCAACTTATCAATCCTATGAGTATTGGATTTTGATCTGGATTCTACCTCTGTAAGACGATGTTCCATTTCGGTTTCATTCATGTCGCACCTCACTCAAATATAAAAGCCGGTCACCTCCCGCAAAGGAAGTAATCGGCTCTTGGCTCTTGGTTACTATGTAGTTGTGGGTAGGACCGTCTCTCACTCTCATAGGTATCCTCCTACTCTGCTGTCAGATTTGCCAGCTGTGTCTCCAGGGTGTTGATCTGATCCCGGAGAGCCTGTCTCTCTGCATGGACAGCCTCCATGTCGTACCCGGTCTGCTCACCCAAAAGAGCATACTCGTAGGTTTTAATCACCTTATAGTCGCTCGCAGCGATCCGGGCCTTAAGGTCTGCAATCTGTGCCGTCAGCTGGCTGATCTGCCGCTGTCTGGCCAGTTCCGCTTTCTCCTCTTCTGTCAACTCCGGTTGCACCGGTGCAACTTCCGGCTCGGTGTAGACGGATCCGTCATCTGATAACTCATGCCAGTTATCTCCCTTCCGATAGAGTGTAGTGTATGCCTCATATTCTCCTTGATCCAACGGGTATTTACAATCCGAATCCAAATAGAGTTTAAATCCACTGGTGTTTATCTCCGGGGCTTCCGCGTCACCCATTGCGGCGATCCGGACTACGTGAGGACTCTCTACCGATACTATGACCTGCTGTGCGGGCTCCTCAATTTTATCTTTGTATAAAATATAACCCATGTGGGCTCCTTTCTGGCGCTGTTCTGGCCGCGCCCGCCATCTGATTTACTTCGTCAAATAGCAATTTAAATGGTTTGAAATTTGCATCAATATCAACATCTGTTACTCTATTAGTGGCGAATAAACAGTCCTTTTTAGGCTCCTTGTCTGACTTTGGATTGCCAAACAATGCAAATGTATTTGGGGTGTTTGCAAATTGTGATTGGGCAGTTAGTGTAAGATTTGCAAGTAATAGCAAGTTTTATGCATATCAAATTGCAAATGTTAGCAATGATGCAACATTTATATTAAATTTTGTTGTGGCATATAAATAATTAATTAATCCAAGGTATTGGGCTGCTTCTTCAAATAAATCTCAATCTGACAAATATGAGAAACTGGCAGAATAATACCGTTCCGTTGATGGGTTTAATATTATCGTACCATTAGATTTATTAATATAAATATTATGATTGTTGCCGCTTGTACCACCTGTTGCATTTGCTCTAACATACGCATTTTTAGGGTAATATGTCTTTGCAATATTGGTAATGATTAATGATCCGCTAGACTGCTCAGATGTAATTTGTACGCCTATTGTGACAAATACCCTGTTACCAATTTTGGAAATGCTATTATCGGAACTCCACGATACACAATTTACTAAAGTCAAATCGGCATCTTGGTTTAACTTGCCATTTAACTCAGTAAACCCCTCCTTCACAGCAAGGGCATCCGGGGTATACCCAGATGCCGTAGTTACCATTAAATCCGCATATGATTTGATCCGCTTGTCCAGCCAAGGCTTAATTCCTTTCGTCCAAAACCTGTTTAACAGGCCTGTTGTTATTACTTTCATTCGTCTCCTCCTTATGCGAATAATCCATCACCTGCTGCCAGTATCTTGCTCACAGCATTCTGCACAAATGCTGTAGTTGCGATCTGGGTTGTGTTTGTTCCCTCTGCTGCCGTAGGTGCTAAAGGCTTTCCTGTCAAGGTATGAGATGCCAGCGGTGCCTTCTTATCAAGTTCCGCCTTTACCGCTTTGTTCTGCACAGGGTTCGTAGACGTTGTGCTCAGTGCTGTATCTACTGTGGTTTGGCTTGCTCCTTCACTTATTCCCTTAAGTTTTTCTTTTTCCTCCGTCGTATAATCATTGGACGAGAGCCCCTTCCCGGACTCCTTTCGAACAAATAATTCCGTGACCTTCTCAGCAAAAGCTGTAGCAAATTTTGATAAGTGACTCAGTGTTACAAATGACATGACTTTTTTCCTCCTAATTCTTAAATGCTTCGTCTACACTGTTACTTATTTTTCTTCTGTTATCTCTTCACTCTCTCCACCTCCTGAACCATCATCTATAAAATAACCGCCAAGGATATTGTCAATATCCTCCGCGGTTGCTTCCGAAACATACCCTGTAACATATTCTTTCAGATCATTTTCAACTTCTTTTTTTGTTGCTTCAAGATCTTCTCCATAATTACTCGGTACTATAATTGCGCTCTTTGATTCATCCACTGTAACATAATATTTCTGGATTATTAGTATCGGGTTATTACCATTATAAGTTGGTAAGAAATCTGCTACATCTGCCACCGCAATACTGTAAAGCACCTCCGTATCACTTTTATCATCTTCCTGCGCAAAAACAGCTATTTCTCTGATGTAATATCCGGCTGATAATGTCTGCGTGTCGTCATGGTTTGTGATACTGGCCTTCAATTCTACGCTCGTATCATCCTGATATTTTATAGAATCGAATGCAAACGACTGCTTATGAGATTTAAGGCTGGTTATTTTTCTTAACTCTTCAATCCCTTTCTCGCTCTCAGAATATTGTCCATCACCAGTTGACATTCTGGTAAACTTGATCTTGCAAAGTCCTGCCTGCGCTTTATTAAGCAATGCCGCCCCATTTTGTGTCATAACTGCATTTCTATACTGTGCCATTTCTTTTCCTCCCTATTTTTGAAAGATAGCTTGTGCCACGATAATCTGATTGTCTCCTATAAGTGTGTGCGTGTTCTGTCTTAATGTTTTTTCATTGACAATCTCTTGAAAAATAACAGGTGCCACAATGATTTGATCTGTTCCTATAAGTACCGAAGTATTCTGCCTTAATGTTTTCTCACCTACAACCGTTTCCAGCTTGGAGCGCGTATTCTTTACCTTTTCCAGCATATTATCGAATTTAGAGATCATATCCTCTGTAAATGTGGCATTGGTATATACCTTAAAGTAAAATGGTTCTCCTCCATAATCGAACCATTCTTCTACTCTTCCTTCGCCAAATACAGATGTTATAAGCTCCTCAACTGCTGCCGGTGTCCCCGCTTTTCCGTACCAGATCAATGTATTTTTAACAAGTTTTCGTTTTGCCTCAACATCAAGAAGGACATCATAATATTGCGTATCAAGCTCTTCTGCCAGCATATCAAGCACATCATCATCCGCTACATCAATGGCAGCATACACACTGGTTGTCCTACTGTATTCCAGTAGTCTCCTCATTGCTCCCTGTAGTGCATATCCAAGAGCTATATTTTTCGGATCGCTCGTAAATGCTTCTGGAAGAATGTCTATAATATTACTGTCCTGCAGCTTAATCATCTTCAAGCCCTCCATACTTCACCGTCACAGTACCGGTTTTCGCAATAGTACCCTTGTCCAGCGCTGTAAATTCCGGTGCTATAATAACGGTTCTTTTTGCTCCAGCTTCCATGATCTTCTGAATAAGATATGAAGGGTTGATATCTCGTCCGATTTTTCCAGTCTGCCAGGCATTATAACTATTTACTGCTGCTGCAATATTTTCCTGAATGGATGCTACCGATGCCTTCTCACCGGACGAAATATAATAGGTAAATTCTACATCATAGGTTTTTGACACTGGTGCTGATACCTCAATCTTGTCCGTGAGCGGTCGAATGTCTCTATCCATCAGAGAATCTGTAACCTTCTGAATAAGAGCCGGATCCGGCATCCCGGCTTCAGTAGTAAATATTACTTTTACAACTCCCGGAGTATCCGACCGTATAACCACGTCACTGATGCTCTGATCAATTTGTTTCACAAAATATACATATGCTCCCGTAGGTCCTGCTGTAGAATATGATTTTTGTATGGTATAAGCTCTTTCCTTTAGGCTATCATCATCCTCAATATCAGATCCTCCGAATGTCTGTGTCGTATTTGTCACAGCAACAACATACGGAAGAGAATTGACGATTGTTCCAAACTCTCCTATTGCGAAATTATTTCCAAGGCTCCCTTCTTCCGTGCATGTTGCAGACACACTTACCGAAATTTCTCCGGCTTTTATTTCCACATATTCGTCCGTGGCAAAAAACACATTATTACCATTTGTTGCTCTGGTTCCCGCCGGAATGCCTACTACAGATGCAACAGGCTCACTGATAGAAAACTGCAATGTTGTCGTCGCTGGTTTTGCCTGTTGCCTCTGAATCCCACGAATCGCAACAAGGTTGTCAAGGTATTCTCCCCGCGCATATTTCAGAAAACTAACCTTTCCCGCGTAATCTGCATACTGCATAGCCTGATAAATTTGAACGGCACAAGCATACATAATAAGCCGGTGCGGATCAGCCTTTGCAAGTGCGGCCTCTTTGTTAGTGATCTCTTTATATTTGCTCTGATAGTCATTAATCATTTGCGTGAGAACATCTTCTATCGTTGAATTATCAATAAAGGAAATATCAGGGAAATTATCTGTAACCATGTCATACCTCCGCCTTCACAAAATGAACGTGCGGGATGAGTTTTCCATCTGTGTTTTCCTCATACCACACGTTATCGGCCTCTACCCTTGCTTCGTAGATGCGTACCTTTTCAATTATTTCAAGTGCCAACATATTTCTGGCTATATTAAGCGGGTAGCCTAATACATGGTCTACATCAATTCCAAACTCTCTGTCTAACGGTTGGCTTCCCGCACGAACGGAAAGAAGTGTCTCAAGGCACTTTTTAATGTCCACAAATTCATCCGGTGAAAAGCCATCACCGTCCAAATCTACAATATAATTTTCCATGAATGCCTCCTACACATATTCTTCCAGGTTAAGCGTTACATTTGCCTCTACCAGAATACCGTCTCTGATAATGGTATCCCACGTTTCACTGGCAGAGGTAATTCTCCACTTATTCCTTCCGACCGATCTCCCGCCAATTACAAGTGGATAATATTCCCCTCTCTCGACAGCATCTGCAATCCGCTCCAGCGTTACCCGTGGTCTCACGCCATGCATAGAAGATAGAAAAATCGGCAACGCAATACTTGCATTTCCTGCCCCCAAAAACTCTGATTTCGTTTTTCCTCCTATTGCATCATGCGTAGCCCATCTGCCCTTCACGGTTCTTTTCATTTTGTCAAAAGTAAGGACTTTGTCTGAGCTTACCTCAAAGGTAATCAGGCTTCCTAAATTACCTACTACTGCCATAGCCATCCTCCTATATCGTATGCGAAATGCCAAGCTGATCCTCTATCCGTTCCAAACGCTTCATAATCTCCTCTGACGTAATCGTTCCATAGGCACACTTAAATATCAGATTACCATCAGTCTCTATGGTAACCGTGGATGCTTTGACCGTCGTATCGGTATCAACTACAACCTCTGCTGTTCCGCCACCAGCTGTTATCGTCGCTGCTCCGCCTTCTGCTTCTACCTTAACCTCTGTGGCACCTTTGATTTCTACATTGTCAGAAGTTGCTTTAAAATAAGAATCCGGTTCATCACCCTCATTATCTGAAGCGGTACTGCCCATAATTGCCTCAGATCCCACCATAGATGCCTTGGTTCCAAGAGATACAGAAGCACTACTTCCACTAAGTAATATCTTAGATCCCTTCAATGTGTAGGAACCGCCGATACAGATAGCGTAACAGCCGGATGTGAAGTCTTTTCGATACCCGCTATTAGCTTTGGGCTGCATTCCGCCACCGTAATATGTTCCCAGAACAAATCCTTTGCTCGTTCCATTTTCCATGTGAAGTGTAATTACTCTGTCCCCTACGCTTGGCATGGAATATTCTTTATTCATAGTGAGCACTGCCAGAGGCAGCGAAGAGCTTCCGCTATCCTCAAAGGTTACCTTTACCCTGCCTTCCCCCGGATATACCTTTGTCACTTTCCCTATTCTCGTAACCATCTTATCCCTCCGGAATTGTGAGTGTCTCTCCCGGCCAGATCCAGTGCCCATTACTGGAACTCTTTTTGCCGTGTGACTTTGCTGTGGCTTCTATCAGATCCGCATTTGCATTATAAATAACACTGTACTTCGTGCCGGTTCCGTAGAATTTCTTGGAAATTCCCCACAACGTATCTCCGGATACTACGGTATATGTTTTTCCGCCAGAGGCTGCTACCACCGGAGCTGTTACTTTGATAGGTGTCTGGACCTTATGAAGTGTAAGTTGTGTCCGGTATCCATTGCTTCCAATCGTGTGCTTTACGGAATCCACATAATATTTGCCGTCATAGCTGCCAAAATCTGCAGTTTCAACGCACTGCGTTGCCACGATATTTCTGTTTCCGTCAATCGTAATGGTCATTGTCTGTATCTTACGGTTGGCAGCATTTGCCTTTGCCGCCGCCTGAATTTCTGCATCATACTGGCTGTTTGCCTGCACATTCAGCGCATACAGCCTGCCTTCCGATCCCATCATTACATTGATAGGATCATCCAAATCCGGATTCGTATAGTTAAGACATACTCCGGTATAAGTTCCGTCTATAGTCTCATTCACACTCCATGTAAGGCAGTCTGTTTCCGATATTGTCCCAACAGACTTTTTTTCTTCGTAAGAAACAATATCCAATATGACGATTTTATGATTATAGACTTTCATGCCCAAGCCATATTTCTCACACAGAGCGTACAGAAAGGCACTATCAGTCTGATTGTTCTGTTCCATCTCCTTGATCTGGATTGCCGCCGCCTCATATACAAGAGCCACACCGGCGCTTCCCGCGATCTCAGCCGCAATATCTTTTATGGTTGTTTTCTCCCATGTTTTTGTTTTGTCCAGCGTTTTGAAACTGTCATCTGTCGGCACGCTTACCACTTTCAGTACACAACCTATGGGTCTCCCTGAAAAAGAAACATCATCCACGATGAAATTACCACAGTCAAATACTTCCGAAGTATTCTCAGTATTCCAATTATTAATCTTTATTTTTGCTCCAAGTCCTGCACCACGCCTCGGTTTCCTGTTTCCCAACCATTCTTTCTCAATATCATACATGGTAATATCTGCACTGTCCGATTTCCCGCTGGCCACATCCGTATAAGAAAAGCTCGTTGCTGTATTCCCGATAATATCTCCCAGACCCGGATTGGAAGATCCTGTTTTACGCACACTCGTCGTTGTGCTTGTGGTCGATAATCCTGGTATTGTTAATACCTCACCCGGCCAGATCCAGTGCCCGTTGCTGGAGCTCTTCTTGCCGTGTGCCTTTGCTGTGGATTCAATCAGATCTGCATTTGCGTTATAGATTTTCGGATACTGCGTTCCACTGCCGTAATATCTCTTTGAAATTGCCCACAGTGTATCCCCAGATTTGACTGTGTATGAAGAAGCTGATCCGGCAGATGCCGTTGTATCAGAAACCGTCTCCGAAACAGTTCCATCATACGTTATCTGTAATTTAACGTTGCGTGGTAACGCCATTTCTATGACCTCCAATCTGGCAACAAGCTCTCTTCTTTCGGAATTTCCGGCAGTGTAATAGAAATATTCTCTGGAAACACAAAGTACTCAATGAGCTCCTGATTATTGCTCATAAGCAAGGAAGTGTACAGTTCGTCACCGTACACTTCCTTTGCTACCATATCCCATGTGTCTCCCGACTTCGTTATGTATACTTTTTTTGCCATATGCACACTCCTTACCCGAAGGACACACGTCCATTGTCTTTCAGGTATCTCTCCATAAGACTCTCAAACTGGTCCTGAGAAATGCTCAGTGCATCGGCGATATCATCCTTACTTGGGGCATCACCGTAGAACTTCAGCACCGGATTATATTCGATCACAGGACTGCTGCCTCCCTCCAGTGATACTTTGTCAAGCACACTATCCATTCCGAGCAGACGTCCCGTCTTTTCCCACAGATTGATAGCATTTTGGCTTCCATCAATAGGGATAGCCGCCTCCATGCTTCTCTCCGCAAATGTGGTTAATATCGGATGATCCCAAATGCCTCCATCCGCATTCTGCTCTATTCTGAACCTTGATAATCTATCCATCTGAAGAGACGGTACGATATTATTCGCCCAACTGTATGTCGGATTCAGTGTTACATCCACATCTGCGCTGGCCGTGAAGCCTTTGGAAAAAACTTCATTGATCTTTTCATCCGTCCACGCATACATTCCGTCTATGACATTGCTTTCCTGTAGTCCTTTAATCAGGGAATCTGGAATATCTCGTCCCTGTTGTTCCAGTTGGTCAATTACTTGCTCATATTCCGTTCCGGAAATACTCTGACCCAACAGCTCATAGAAAGCATCCATATTGCCATCCACAACGCCCTGAAGCAATGTATACTGTTTCAATCCATCTGTGATGGCTTTCGGTATTGCTACACCAGCCCCCTGGCACTGCTCCTCGACCTTCTGCATCTGTTCCACCGTAGGCTGTGCCTCTTTCAGAAGATCCTCAACAGCCTTTCTCACAACTTCGAGATCCTGATTGCTGGATAGATTCTTGAACGTTTCCATGAAATAATCCTGCAGTGGATCATAATCCATCATTGCCAACTGCTCTTCCGTATATTGAAGCTGATCCTGCAACCAACTCAGATCTCCTGACAGCGCATCGGTCATATAACTGGATAATTCCGGCATATACTGATCGCTGATCGTTCCAAACTGGAACTGCGATGCCTGTGCCGTAGAATTTGCCATTTTCTGAATATAGTCATACTCTAACTGCTGTTTCAACGCGTCATATTCGCTTTGCGTAATGCTTCCATGCGACAGAGCATCCTCATTTGCACTCATATTTTTAATATAGGATTGCAAATAGGTATCATTCAACGTGTCAAGCTGCGTAGCAATTTCAGACTGTATATTCTTAAATGAATCTGCCGTAAGATTGGAGCCATCGTATTTCAGCTGTATCGCAGATAATTTGGCCGTGAACTCGCCCTGTGCAATACCTTCCTGTAATTCTGCCATCTTTCTCTGAATATCAGCCAGATTTTCGATCTCATTCGGATCCAGAACTCCATCTGCAAATGCATCATTCACTGCTTTGCTCAGTTCATCCCCAAGATTAACCATATCCTGATAGTTGCTCTGATAGAAGGCATTCACCTTATCACCGATTGCAAGTGTGTCCGCATCGGCACCATCCAAAGCCAGTGAAAGGTTTAGTGACACAGCGTACTGGTTTTGCAGAGCATAATCCTCTGCTGCCTGAACATATTCATCTATGGCTGTCTTATAATCCTCCTGTTCATCTGCAGTAAGTTCCATCCCAATGGATACTTTCCAGTTCATCTTATTGATCTCTGATACGGCATTATCCATTGCCGAGGCAAATCCCTCCATATCATCAAATGCTCCCAGAGCCTCATTGAGCCGGTCAAGATCCTTTGATCCAACAATATACGCAGCCACCTTCTGCACGTCTTCCAGAGATAATGCAATGTCACCAAAATGATCTGCAAGATTATCGTCCGCAAGTTCATTAAGAGCTGCCTGCCCGGTTTCACATATTGCGACCAACGTGCCGATTGCTCCCACTACAAGCATAATATCCGCCGCAGCTCCGCCTTTCGCCAGAATGCCTATAAAGTTTGTAAGAGAATTTAAGGAATGAACGGTAGTGGATGCCGCTTTATATGCAAGCATAGCACTCGCAATACCAGATAGTACACCCGTAATGGCTTCCGGATTCTTCGTACACCATTTTCCAACTTCCAATACTCCATCAAAAAATGGCTCCGCAGTTTTCCATGCATTCTTCGCATTTCTCTGCAATGTTGGAAGTGTCTTATTAATGTTATCTATCCATTTGCTGATTCCGTCAGCTCCTCCAATATAATCATTCAGTTCCCATGCTGCCTCAGTGATCTGACTGATTGTTCCAACAAGAGGATCCCGCAAATCATCGTAGGCTGTAATGCCGATTTCTGAAAGCGCATTCTTCAAAATAATCGCCTGACTCTCTACGGTCTCGTACCTCTTGCCCGCTTCGATTGCCAGTGCGTTGTGATCATCCCATGCACTATTAGCCGTCTCAATGGCATCCGTCATCACTCCATCTGCCCCGGCAAGTGCGAGGACAGTATTGCTTAACCGGATCTCTGAAAGTTTCATATCATCCAGTATTGCAATAGCTGATTTCCCGTTTCTTTCCGTATCATTTAGTCCATCGATAAATGCTGATAATGCCACTACTGCATCACTCTCGAATGTATCCCGGAACTGTTCTCCGGTCATACCCGCGACTGCCGCATAATCCGCCAGAGAATCCGAATTAAGTTCAACGGCAAGCTGCATTTTCTTAAGCAGTTTCGCCATTGTGGATCCTCCGCTCTCCGCCTGGATACCGACGGAACTCATTGCCGTTGCCAGTGCCATGATCTGTGATTCTGTAAGTCCTACCAACGATCCCGTCGATGCCAGTCTTGTAGCCATCTCAACGATATCAGCCTCGGTTGTCGCAAAATTATTACCGAGATCAACAACAACGGATCCCAGACGTTCCCAGTTGCTGATTCCATCCGTTCCGTAATCTGCCATATTCACAATGTTCGCAAATTTTGCAAGGTTGGTAGCAGCTTCTTCCGCAGACAGGTTTGTGGATACACCAAGGTTGATCATTGTCTCCGTAAATTCCGTTAAACTCTCTGTAGCAATTCCCAGCTGTCCGGCGATCTCCATGACTCCGGCAATGTCTGAAGCACTGGACGGAATTTCTCGTGTCATATCCAGAATGTTCTGACGAAGTGCAGCATATTCTTCCGCTGTTGCATCAACGGTTTTTTTGACGCCTGCGAATGCTGACTCGAACTGACTTCCTTCATAAACTGATGCGGCGGTTGCCGCAGCAACAGCCATAGACGCCACACCTGCTGCAGAAGCAATAGCTGAGAAGCACTTCTCACCAGTCCTCACAATTCCATCAAATCCCTTATCGAGTTTCACAAAATCACTGTCTATCGCATTAATTGTAGTCTGAATCTGAGCCAGACCACCTTTCGTGGATGCAAGACTGGCAGAAAACGACTTATCAACGATACCCGCTATTCTTATTGCCAGCTGATACTCTTTTCCTTTCGTTGACAACCTCCGTCACCTCCTTCATCAAATCCAGTAATTCAGAAACAGGCAGCGAATAGAGGTAATCTATCCCTGCCTGTGTTGTCATTGATAACTGAATAATTGCTTTTCTTAGCCTTGGAACATCATCTGGTCTTATTCCGATCCGAAGAAAAAACCCAGAACTCTGTTTTTTACCTTGATAGCATCTTTCGGACGAAGCTGCAGGAAGAATTCCACGGGTTTCTTTGTTGCCCTTGCCGCAATGTTGCAAGCATACTCCATAGATACTTCAGGCATCACATCAATGCCGGGGGAAGTTCTCTTCATAATCTTGTTTACTGCGATCATGTCGGAAGCCTGAATGTCTTCCAGACAGGAAAGATCAATTTCCGTATATTCTTCGTGTTCAAATACATAAGGTTTTTTGAACACAATAACCATGCTTTCCTCTTCGTTTTCAGCGGCTGCTGTTACAGTTTCCATTTCCTTCTCTTTATCGCTCATCAGCTATAAGCCCTCACTTTCTCCAAGAGATCCTTACCATTAACCACAAACACAGAATTAAGCTTGTCATACTCCAGCTTCGTCTCCCCATCCACTTCAATGAGGATATAAAGCACTTCCAAAGTCACTTTGGCATCCATAGTTTTTCCAAGAGATAATTTTCCAGGAGTAAAGCTCTTTAACCGACCTCTCTCCACGATTCTCATACTCTTATAATCTAACGCTCCGGTAGACTTAACGGTGCTCTGCGCTGATGCTCGGAAAGTCAGATCTACCAGTTCATTGGGATTCATAATGCTGAAAATATCTTCATCCAGAATTCTGAACACAACATCCTGTGTCAGGGAAGAATAGTTACCCGGGGTGCTCGTTTCGTAGGTTCCCAGAACACCGGCTCCGGAAACCTCTTCGGTGATAGCATCGAATGAGGGCAGTTCCATCTCTCCGGTTACACCGATCAGCTTATTGCCATTGGTATATGCATTGTAGTTATTAATGATTTCAGGTACGTTTGCAATATTTCCCATCTTTATTCACCTCCTAATGCAGCTTCAATCATGTCCGGATCAAACTCCAGCACATTGAGAATATCCTCTGCCGGTGTATACGGTGCGAGGTACTGTCGGAACACGATCTTTCCATCGATTACATTTCCGATAGGGTTATCATCCTTGCTGTACACCATCTTGATACCGGCACATTTGCCCTGAGATACCAAACTGTTTCCTCTTACATTCTCCGAATCTACAATAGATTCGATCAGACGGTAATTTGCAGGGTTATCAACCTTCGTCATGTAAGTGGTGATAAAGCTATTGCCCCACCAGGAAAAGAATCTGCGGCAAGGGATCCACCGATCTTTGGGATCTGTGACATTGGGATATGCCGCCATGTTGTTTCCCCATGCCTTATACCCATTCAGATTCAGCGCAGTAACAATGCCTTCCCTGTTCAACTCATTTGCCTGATTGATGTCGAGATTGATCTCGGTCCCGTTCTCCACTACGGTAGCACTGATCTTAAGTGCATGATTGGAAGGAGACAGATTAGGAACGCTGTCATTGTTGTAATCCGTATAGGCTGTCATGGCCGCATAGATAGCAGAATAATACATAACTTTCCCGGCATATTTAACCTTCGGCCACAGCGCGATCATGTGCTCGGATGCATAACCGCTTTCCTCCTTGATCTTTGCAGCATCCGTATACTTTGCTGCTCTGTTGGTATCGATATCAACGACACACTCGCACTTGAACAATCCGTTAATATCCTTACATTTTTCAGCCAAAGCAAGCCCAACACTGGGCTTATGAGACCAGCCGGGGGCAAGCAGCAAGCCTGGTACCACTCCGAAAGTGGGATACACCTTGCGAACCAGCTCCATTCCGGTTTCTGCACCAGTAGCGGAATCATAGGCACCGATAATGTCAGCCTCAGTAACCATAGACGCATCGATCTTTTTTCCGGTAACCTTGACAGAGTTGGTCGATTCTTTGATAACAGTAATTACGAGACAACCGTCATCATTAAATGCGGCTGTATAATCCGTACCAGCAGTTAATGTGTCGATAGTAATGCTATCCAACAGTACACCTTTTTCCTCGGAAACTGCCTGTCCATCCACTACGTTCAGTGTCTCGCTGTAATCTTTTTTATGTACCTCGGGATCCAGAACATTGCAGATAACAATGGGACCTACACCGAATGCTTTGAAAAATGCATCCATAGCCTGACACAGCGTATAGTTCTCATAGTCATCGGAATATCCGACTGCTGCCTTTGCCTCCGCAAAAGTATTACACAGAAATAATTTATTTACTGCTTCCGCCGGATCGGATGCCAGATTTACAGGCGCGGTGCCAAAAATAACCGGTACCCCAGCATCGTTGGATACCGGTGTAGGGACATTCGTAGGGTTCTCCTGAACCCTGACTCCATGCATATAAGCCATTTGCTTATCCTCCTTATACAAAATTGTTTGTAACCTGAACGTAGATTGTTCGAAGTACGCTCTGGTTCTTGTTGATTTCTTTTACTGCTTCCGGGATATCCCCGATGGGAACGAACAGTCTCTCCATCATAGGAAGCTGTTTTACACATCCCTGCACCTTTTCAGGCAGAACGCCCTCTTTAAATACCGTGGAATGTCTGATTACTCCTACAATAGTAGGACCGAGATACATTACCGCCTCACGGCTTTTCTGTTTTCCTTCTGCAGCTGCATCACTTCCTACTTCCGGTGCCAGATCATCTCTTACTTCCGGCGCTGAAATTTCCTTTTTATTACTCATGCGAGCGGATCCTCCCTTCTTATTGCCGCTATATGAAACTCCATACTACAGGCTCCAAAATGGTATGGAAAATATCCATCCTCCTGTAATACCCAGTCAAACTCACCGGTATATACCGCCCGGTTTTTCAAGCATGGATCTTTACTGAAACGGGCGTATATTTTATCAATGATATTCAGAACGTCCCGATGTCCCTGATTGTCCCGGTCATCGTCCCATATTCCAATTACCAGCACTACTTTTACAGTATTGAAGCTTTCCCTACCTCCAGGATCACTGCCGCTGTTCAACCTTACGATAATGTACGGAACCGGCTCAATATCTTCATCTGACTGCTGAACAGGTAATGCCTGAGAATATATGTTAAGAGGGACTCTTTTGGGTTCTCTTTCGGCTTCAGACTTCTCTTCCATATCATCCTCTATATCCGCAAGATCTAATGGCACTTTATATAAAAATGGCTCGAACAACTGTCCGAGCTCTTCTACAAGATCATCCTGCAAATTTATTGGTGTCACTGTCTGCCTCCTACCTCATATACCGCAGTATCTGTTCCTGAATGTTTTTCTGCAAAACATCATACATATCACTGGAGATCTTTTCATCATATACCTTCTCTTCCATTTTCGGGGTGGAAAGAGATAATAGTGATTTGACTGCTTCCTTCCAAGGTTTCGATTTCATTTTCTTCCCGGGTACACGCTGCGCAAGTGCTCTATGTCCGTTCTGATATTGAATTACGAAGCCTTTGTATTTATCCCCGGTAGCACCTGGTTTTAAAACAACCGGCTTAAAGCTGCTGTCTTTCAAAGTCTTTGCATATACCATTCTTGGAGCGCCTACGCCTCCCGGGAAATAAGTGCTCGGCTTAACCCGGAAATCCAGCAGTTCATTTGTTGCACCAGTAGCCTTTATCACGGCTTCCATGTTACTGGTTCTGGCCTTCTTGATCTCATTAGCTTCCCTGATATCGCCTTTCGTTGCCCTTTTGTAACGATATCTTGTCTTGGCTTCCGTAACCATCCGGTCTTCCGTCTGTTTGGCCGCATTATTGATTGCCGACCGAAGAACCATTTTGGATTTATCCTTTGCCACTCCAAGGGCTGATTCAATCTCCGTCAGCCCCTGCATCTCTACATGATAATGGATCATGTTTTATTCGCCTCCAGGCTCAACGAGTAGATACCGCATTCATTGATTGCATCCGACACGATATAGGACTTTTTATCGAAAGTTATTGCTTTTCCGACTCCGGGCAGCGGGCCAAAATCCTCTGCTTTCACATAAATCAACAGTTCTTTCAGATACACTCCGTCTGCATAAAGGCTTCTCCTGTACTGGTATCTCTTTTCCCTGTCGATCAGTTCGTTGTTATCGACCTGACACAGCATTTTTTTACCATTAACTATGTGATACTCCCAAAACTCATCCTTATTCGCAAACACATACTGATTGTCTTTTGCAATTTGATCCTTGAATGTCATGCTCACTCCTTAAAAGCTACCTGCCATTTCTGGCACTGTTATGCGGGACTCTGCCTACCAGATCCTCTCCGTCTTCGGAGTCGGAAGAAACCGCTGTTCCATACATTCCGGCAAGTGCTGTTACTGACTGTGCCTTCATGCTGTTGACTACCGTTTCATCTAACCACTTTGCTGTCCCGGCTTCCAGCCACGCTGCAAGCATTTCCGGATCATTTGCCGGAAGCACATCGCCTGGCTTATACTGTGTGGAGTTGTAGAGGATGTATGTCTGTGCAATACAGACTTTCTTTTCTTCCTCATCCTCTGTGATCTCCGGCTCCTCTTCTTCCGGAATCTCTTCTGTCGGTTGCACCGGTGCAATTTCCATTTCTTCCTCCAGACTCTCTTCTGCCGGAATATCCTTCTTTTCTTCTTCCACAGCAGGAGTGGTTTTCTCCTGCTGCCTTGCTACTCTTCCTGCCATAACATATCCTCCCGATTTAACCTAACAGTCTTACCAGAATATATTCTGCTTCCGCGGTAGCATCCTCCGCAGCACAACCGGCAGGCGTGTTACCATCCGCTGTTGCGGTAATGCCATCCGTATCATTGAAATAAACATTTGCCGCAAAAGTGATCGCTTCTCCCTCTTTTTTCTTAATCCTGTAAACTCCTGTTACATGAATGGAACCTGTCTCATTCGGATTGATGGAAGTGCCTGTTACGGCAATTCTTGTCTTTAAATCTACAATGCTGTTAGCCTCGATAACTTTATCCGTTTTATTTACATAATCGAGGCTCTCGCTTCTCTGCCAATATGTAGCTTTCATTCAGCTTCTCCTCCTTCTTATACAAGCGGGCTGTCGATCTTGGTTCCGGGATTCTTGATTGCTCCACGATAATCCATTACGCTGATTCCCCAGTCAAGGTAAATGTCCCATACAAATCCAAGGGTTCCGGGAGTCTCCATTCTGCGGATGGTGGGAATCTCCTTTCCATTCAGGTAATCCACCTCCATAAAGTCGGTGTCATCCTTGTTTCCAGCCAGCCACCAGGGCATCACGTTACCGAATCCTCCGCAGAGTACATTGATCGTAGGGTCTTCAATAACCTGAATCTGGTTGGCATAGCGATACAAGGGGTTGACTGCCTGTGTGTTTCCTTCAGTATTGATGGTAGGGCTGTTGAATAACGTATAGGTGTCAAACGCCATACCGGAAGGAACGATCAACACCGCAGGGCGAATAATAATAGCTTCCCCGAACTCATTTGTCTGGGTCTGGAGTGCCATGATCATAGCCTGCATGGATGCCTGCGTAATGCCTGTTCCTGTTGTAACAAGGTTACCGTGATTCTTGGAAAACAGAACCGTACCATCATATACAGCGGGATTATTTACCAGAATCTGATAGCACTGCTTATTAATGGTCTTTCTGGCTGCTGCCGCATATCTGGCCGGGAGACTGGTCACCAGTTCAATGTCATCATTGATAAATGCCTGACGGGTAAGTGTGAACTGTCTGCCATAGGTCTTCAACTTTCTTGTGGGACGTTTCTTATCCTCAAACACATCATGCTTCAGTTCACCGCCTTCGGGAACTTCCAGAAATTCTCCTGCGGGTCCAGCCAGATAATTGTTATCATTGGTTTTGAAATCCTTCAGGGTTCCTTTTCTGGTCCACTGATCAAAAGTAACTGCTGCCTTATTATGACCTTCGACATATGCCTTATTGATGGCATTGTCAAGAATGGCCGGAAACGCCGCCGTGGGGTTGAAGAACTGTCTGCATACCATATTGAACAGTTCGTCAGAGGAGCGGCGACTCGCTCCGGTCTCACCCTCTCTGGTAAGACAGTCAATCGCCAGATCTCTCAGGGACATGTGCATCAAATCTCTTGCGCCTTCCGCCGGCTTTTCCATAGGAATACCCGCACGCATAAGTAATGCATCTCCTGCTGCTCGTCTGAACTTGTCCTGCTCATCACCGATCACTTCTGCACTTCCTCTTGCAGAAATAGGTGCATTGTGTGCCTTCATGCCATCCAAAATAGCTTTTCTTACATCCGCAGTGGATACTCCTCCACGAATATATTTCTGTTCATCGTCCTTACTGACATCGAACTCCCGGCACAGATCCGTGATCTCTGCACATCTCTGACGCTCTACTTCCATTGCTGCCTTTTCCTTGCCAGGATCCACTCTCGGTACAGATCGTTCCCCTTCCTCTCCTGGTGTCTGGACTTCACCTGCTACAATGGCATCAAGTTCTCTCTGGATATTGTCGAACTCTGCCTGTTCCTCCGCATTCAGCTCTCTTGCCGCAGCCTTTGCTGTATTAAGGAGCTCCTGCTGTCTCTGAATCAACTGCTGTTTACGATTCATTCTACTTACCTCCTATAAAAGATTTTGATTTATCTGGAGCTGCTTTTCGTTGTAGTAAAAGCTGCTTACTCCCTCTTTTTCGCTCCGGGAGTCCTCCCCGGATTCTTTGGATCTGCCTACGCCGACAGTAGGATCTGCCGGAACGCTTACGATAGATATCTCATACGGTGTCCATTTCGTGGCAATGTCACAGGGTCCTGTGAATCGGCCATCACTAGACTTCTTGTTCGGTGCAACTTCCTCCCAGACCTCGACCATGTAGCCCACGGACACTCCTTTCAGCGTCCCGCCTGCCACTTTCTGATAAATCACATCCGCCTCAGTATCCTGGTCGAACTCGATCTCCGCATATCCACGGCTGTTTTCCACCCATGCCCGAAGAATTTTCCCGAGAACCTTATCTCTGTTATGGTTATACAAAACCACTCCAATGGAATTCAGTCTGGTAAGATCCATTGCTCCTTCCGTATGTGCAAGAATCTCTGTTCCCCACCATCTGTCATAAGGTTCTTCCGACGAAAAAGAGAGGGTGAACTTTCGTTCATTTCCCTCTCCTTCCATTCGTGTAATGCTACAATTTGTCAGATAACGCTGAAGGCTTCCGCTCCGTTCGCTATTTCTTTTTTTCTGACTCGTCTCCGTCTCCCTCTTCAGAAGAAGCGGCCGGTCCTTCTGTCTTCTTTCCAAACAAAATACCTCCCATATCAATTCCTTTTTCTTGTCCATATTGGATTACTTCTGCCATATCATCAATCTGTGATCTCCAGTCTCGTCCATTCTCCGCTGCAATCTGCTTAAAAGTTTTTTGGCCGGTTTGCAGTGCCGTCATAGTCGCATTAGATTCCTTCTGAGGATCAATCCACGCTTTCGGTTCCTGCACCCATTCATGATCCAGATATTCATCTTTGTTGTTCCAGAAATCTTTGATATCCAGTTTTCCGCAAAGAACTGCTGATATGATAAATGTCTCATAGATTTCATCCTGGATTTCTATAATCTGTTCCTTGTCTTCCTGATAAGTAAGATTATCCTCAATAAGACTTTGTCTGGTGGAAGAATAGGTGCTCTCTGCCATATCCCTGCTGCTTGCTTCATAACTGATTCCCTGTCCAGCACCGATCAGCCGCTGTTGGAGCTTCGTGTAGCTGGTAGCATCACTTCCCTGCCCGGAAGGATTAACCACCTGAACTTCATCCCCAGCGTTCATCTCTTTAATCATTCCAGGACTTATGGTTTTTCCTTCATAAGAAACAATATGTTCCGGCTGTTTACCTGCATTATTGCTACGCCCTACGCCTCCCATTCCTGACGTAGGAATCGCCTTCTTAATAAAGACCGCAAGGCAGGCCGCAATACGTTCTTTTACTGATACCGCCGTCATGAACTCATTTACATCCCTGATCCTTTGGATCGTATGAGACATATCAGATATCTCCCGAAGCTGTGACGGTCTTTTTTTCGTGAAATAAAAAATGACATCTTTGGCTTCGACATACACAGGATCTCTCTGTGTAAAGCCATCAATGTCATACTGTCTGATATAATATCCAACCGGCTTATTAAACGAGTTGTATTCGATTCCTCCTACTACCTTGTTGTCTGCGTTTCGCGCCTGCATTATAGTCAGATCCAGTTCATCCACTTCGATCATCTGTAGTTGGAATGGAACAAAGCCTTCTGAAGTATACCTTTTCACAAAAAGAATACCGCCATCAATTTTCTTCCTCTCAACCGCCATTCTCATGATCTGGTTGAAGCTCTGCGTTCCCGTCACATCACAGTTTCTTTTTTTGCACCATTTCCGCCAGGCTTTCTCAATTTTTTTGTTAAGCTCAGGATCCCTCGTTTTTGCCTGCACCTGATACCCACCGCCAACTACATTTCTTCGGAATGGTCCTACAACAGAGTTCATGATATCGCTGTTACGTTCCAGATCTCTCGCTCTGGCACGTACATCGTCCCGGCTATACCGATCTGTATATTCCGCAGATGTATTCATAGCCCGCCAGTTCTGATTGACTCCAGTGCGATCTGCCGCATCATAATAAGATTTCAGTTCTAAGTATGCCTGCCGGTATGATTCCCTTCTGTACGCCGCTTCCGGAGAAAATGCGGCAATCACATTTCCTAACCAGTCGTTCATAATTACCTCCCTGAAAAGACAGCGACATAGCAGTCATCCAGAAGGCTACTCGCATTTTCCCGCTGCAACTGTGCGGTAAGATCATTTTTTATCTGATAAAGCTGTTTCAGGTCCGCCCTTGTAAGGCTTCTGGATCCAATCTTGTAAGATTGCCCTCCGACTGCGATAGCCATGATAGCTGAATTAACGCTGTCAAGCATACCCTGTGTCGTAACCGGCATCTGGTTTATTGTGCTGTCTGCCATCTATAAACGATCTCCTTCCTTAAATCCAATTCTCGTTTGCCTTAATCCACTGTTCTTCCGGTGTCTCAGGCTCTTCCCTGGCAGGCTTTACCTGCTGTTCTTCCACAAGATGCAACGTCCTGACGCCCATCACATCCGCTGCGGCCAGAGTGTAAACCTCTGCATCGAGATAATGATTATCGGCATGGCTACTCTTTTTCTGCCACACCTGTTTGGTTCCGCCTGGTGTTTTTACATTTACTTTGTGTTCTGCAGTAACCTGTGTCGCGTATTCCATATCACACCCGGAATACACCATCCAGCTTCCTTTTCCATTTGGTCGCTGCATACGTCCGGCAATCATATCTTTATATCTGCCGCCATCCACAAGAACAAGCTGCATACCATACGCCCTACTATCCGTCTTATTTACCATGCTTAACTTATAATGGCTAAGCTGTGCATGGCTGGATCCCTTAACAGGCAAAGCATAATCTGAATGAAGTGCACAAAAATCATATACGATATCCGTTTGGTCTCCTGAATCAATCAAACAAAGATTCACAACCATCGGATCACCCTCTTCTGTCATATACTGCATATTCATAATGCGGTCTATTTCCTCGAAGGATAATGACTGTCCATGCGCTATGTTCTGGCTTGTTAGGAACTCCCCCCATGCTCTGATCGACCAATACAGAGAATTCTCCTGCACATCGACACCTGCTGTAAGCAGCTTTGTCCACTGTGGAACAACGTAAGCCGGAAGTTCCGTCTGTCTCTCCAGCACAAGTTCTGCACTGGTTTTCAACTTTGTATCCTCCCACGCTTCTGCAAGCCAGGAATTTACAAAGTTCTGTAAATCTTCCGGGTCATCCTTCGATACAAGGAATTCCTTTGCAATATCAGACCAGCGTACAAACGGGCTGTACAGAGTATTAATCCAAAACGCCACATTGCGAACATATTTCGTATTGTGGCGTACGGTTCTCCATTCACCGAGTTTTAGCATGTTGTGCTTATCATTATCAGTTATAAGACAACCACATTCCTGGCATACATATGTGGCAAATTCCGCTCGGTCAGCATAGCTCATTCCTTCATCGTCCGGGAACCGGATATTCTGAAACTTGAATTCTATGTACTCCCCGCAATGCGGACATGGCACGAAGAAATGCTTTTCAATATCCGCAGCTTCTTTTTCCTTCCAGATGTGACCTGTCTTTAATGTCGGTGTACTTGTAATATATATTTTTTTGTTATGGAACGTTTTGGTACGCTCCGTAGCCAGCTTTATAGGATCTGCCTCTTTACTGCTTGCACCAGGATATTTATCTACCTCATCCATCATCAGAAACCTGATAGGCTTGCTGGCAAGTCCTGAAGGAGAATTTGATCCAGTTAAACTTATATACATACTGTCAAATTGCAGTTCTAATAATGATGAATTTTCATCAAATTTCTTAGCGATTTCCGGCGTTGCCTTCAACATGGGCTGCAATCTGTTTTCCGACACTGACTTTGCAAGCGTATCCGTAGGATACACGATCATTGTCGGTGAAGGATCCTGCATAACAATGTATCCAATCATGTTCTGCAGAGCTTCTGTTCCACCGATCTGTGTAGGCTTAACAAATATTATCTTTTCAGTCTCATAATTGTTAAACTCATCCATCACACCCGTAAGGTATGGTGTAATGTCATTGCTCCACGGCCCTGGCATCGCAGAAGACTTGGAATCCAGCATACGATATTTTTCTGCCCACTCTGAAACAGTAAGCTGTTCTGGCGGGCGTAGGAATTGCAGGGCTTCCCATTGATATTTAGTTACTTCTATCTTTTTCCGTCTTGCTGCCATCGTCAGGTACGGAACTCAGAACGAAGCTGCTTAATAACCGTTTCACTTCTTTCTGAAGATCATTTTCGATTGACCGTACTTCCACCGGATCAACAAAACCGGTTAAGCGCCCTGCCAGCTTACTCGGTATCGACATTGCGAATTTCTTAAATGATACAAAAAAACGACCGTAATCCAATTTCACTTCCTCAACGGAAATGTATCGTCCGGCCGCAATTTCTGTCCTTAATTTGTGAAGCTCTCCCTGGGATTCTTTTAAGGCAATCTCCGCTTTGAGCTTCTGTTCTTTCAATTTTGCTTCTGTCTCCGACTGTGCCTTCCCATAGGCTTTATCCGACAGATATTTGATGTATTTCTGAACGGTTGGTGTAAGCTCATATCTACGCCCCCTTTTTACCTCAGTAGTAGATATGATTCCTTCCTGTGTAAGCTGCTGAACCCTTCTCACGCTGACACCAAACAGATTTGCAATAACATCAACTTTGCACAGTTCCTTGTCATCTCCACTTTCTGCCATATCACACCTCATTCCTGACAGCCTGCTTACTTGTAACTTTTTCCAGCGGTTCCCCTAACAGGCTCCGCTTTTATTAATTTCCATGCTACAATAATAACATATCTCCGTGTACGCTTTTGTACTTTCTTTCATTTTTTTCATGCAATGCGTAACGAAATGCGAAAATTTTTTTGGTCCCCATCGGCGAAAATAATGCGCCTTCCCCGCCCCGCATCTCTACAAGGACCAAGTAGTACCTTGCGCCCCTCTGGACCGGTCCTCCCCCGGTCTCGTTCCTTCTATGGAATGGCGTTTCCCGCCTTCTCCCTTCTGCGGTTGCCCCCTCCTCTTCCGTTGACGCTCCCGCCGGTTGTGTCGTGCCCCTTTAGGCACAGAGGAGGCAGTGTGCCTCGTCTTCCTGTGGTGTGCGGGTGCTGTCCGTTCCTGCTCTCCTGGCTGTCTGCTTATGTTCTTTTCCTGTGCTTCTTCTGGCAGAGCTCACCAGTCTACCAGATCCGACCGGATCCCCTTTGTGTGCCCCGCCTGCTCCAATCCACTGGAAAGCTGCGCACCCCTGTCCTTGTCCCTGTCCTTGTCCCTGCCGGTTATCCGATTCCGTCCAGTCCTGCTGCCGCACTTTTCTCTGTATGCTCCGGCACTGATCCGCTCCGCTGTCATGCTTTTCCGCAGTTCTCCCCCTTGCCGGTTGGAGATCGACCGCCCCGCCGTATGGTCAGTCGCCCCAGTGTCCCGGTGGGCGGTCTCTGTGCTGTTGCTGTTCTTCTATGTCCTTGGCTATATCATGGCACTATAAAAGCCGATAACAGAATAACTGCCATCGGCTCTTAATTAATATTTTATTATATATTAACCTCTTTCTATTTTTTCCTGTATAGCTTCATTGATCCATTCACTGGCGCTCATGCCCTTACTGGAAGCAATCGCTTTTATTTCTGCTTTTTTCCCTTTTGGCATTGTAAAATTGATTCTGTCGGTATTCTCTTTCTGCCAGGAGTACTGCCTATCATTTCGCTTTTTTATCTGTTCACTATTCATTTAATCACCCCTTGAATTATTTATTTATCAGTGCTATATTATTTATACAAAGAGGTGGTACTAAGTGCCCCTCGGAATAATTGGTCTAAAAAATAACCGCCAAGTTTTCCAGACAGGGGCGGTTATTTTTTGTCTTTATGACTTATCTTATATACAAGACCTATAATTGCTACAATCAACAATCCAAACTGGATCAGATCATCATATGTAACGTACATAGGCATCAACCCCCTTTCTCAAGGGGAACCGTTCCCACCTACTAATATAATATCATCATTTTGCGTAATGCGCATTATGCATTTTCAACAAAATAATGCGCATTACTTTGTTTATTCTGTCTATTGACGTAGTGCGCATTACGTTTTATGATTAACTCAACAACAAGCGAACCGCACCGAAGCGGATCACGGGAAAGCGAGGAAAACAACATGAAGAAATTTGAAGTTAATTCATCATATTACGAAAGCGGTTTAACTTTTCTCATTACCGGAAGAAATGAAAAGGTTGTCAAATATGTGGAAGTACAACACGCCGGACGTTTTAACGAAAGACGGAGCGAAGAAAAAAGAGCAACTTTGAAAATCTGGAACGATAGAGAGGTTCTCCTTATCGGATCCAGAACCATAGAAGCATAGGAGGTATAAATCTATGAGAAGAACAGGGATTCGTTTTATATGGGTAACTGGTAGCCTGAGCAGCAATGCAATAAAGGTGCTTAAACAAAGAAATATAGCTTTTGAATATGACCATTTTGGGAAATTAACTGCAGACTTTTACGGCATCGGGATTTTTGAAAAGATCGATTTCGAACACGTCAAGGAAGATGAATTCGAGATTTGCATAGCATAGCCGAAACGCTCCGCCCCGGAGGTTACGAGGGCAGAAAGGATAAAACAATGACAAAACAGGAAATGCAAAATAAATTAAACAGAAAAGATATTTCGGGGGTTGGCGTTAAAGTTACATTTAATCTTTCATCTGGAAAAACCGGAGTAATTTATTACTTCTATGAAGATTTTGAAAATGACAAAGGTGTTGATAGAGCTGCGAAGCATTTTTCGGATCTTATCAACAAAGGGAAGGTTAGAAAAGCCGAATATATTTACAGTTAGCCGAAACGCTCTCCGGAGCGTCAGCCGCGGGATGGTCTCCCGGCTCTGATGATGGCAGACCACAACGAAGAAAGTGAGGTTTTAAGATATGACAAAAATAGTTGAATGGCTTATGAGTTGCGGGTACAACGAAGCCGAAGCAGTGGCAGAAGCCAATAAAATGATAGAGTTTAACAGGTGGGACGGTGCCGAAAGATGTTCCCGGGAGTTTGCCATACAAATGATCCTAGACGATCTGCAATAGTCGAAACCGCCTGTGCGGCGGTCTGCAGGAGCTGCCCCACCTGCACCGATGAGACAGGGCACATGATGAAAGGATGGTTGATTATATGGCTACAGTTAAATTACAAGGAATTTACGGAAAGCAAAAGGCTATACCGGCGGCAGAACTCAAGCCGGGTATGATTACGGTTTGGAATTTTGGCTACACCGAGACTGTAAAAAGTGTTGAGCCTACGAAGAGTGGGAAAAGCGTTAAATGCGTTATCATTTCCGACGATAGCGGCAAGGAATACATGCGAACAATGCGAAACGATAGGCTTGTAGCGATAGCATAGGCAAGCGGTGACTGTTCCCGGGGGACTATTTCCCGGAACTATCCGCAGATTTGCTCAGTGAAAGGACGGTAAAAAAATTATGTTTAAAAAATTTTTTCTGATATTGGTCATTACAGGCGCACTTTTATCCGGCGTTGGCGTAAAAAAATTATCTTTGGATCCGGAAGCCGTAGCATACCTGGATGCAGGAGTTGTCTCTGATCTGGAAGATCTGGAGGCTGTAGAGCATATGTATGAATAATCGGCATGATGACCGTAAAAAAATTTGAGGACTGCATCTTTCGGCGGTCCTCAAAAAATTTATATGCTCCTGAAATAATCATCAATGATTTCCATAGCCTGTTCTGACGTAATGCCATCATAGGCAATGCACAGTTCCCGTAATTGTTCTTCGAATCTGATCTCTATATCCTGCGCATTCCGAAAATCCTTAAGATTCAATTTCCCGTTATCTGCGATCTCTACGCTGATGATTGGGAACGACATTCCTGCGCCGCAGATCTGAATATTAAAATAAAATGTATTCCAGTCTATGTTCTCTTCCGGATCCCCGCCGTTAAAATTTTCTTCCCAGAATGTGGAAGCGTACGGATATCCCGCCTCTGAGATCATTTTGTCCAGATAAAAAAATTCATGCTGTTTCGGGTGGTTCTCAACATATTTCATTCCATCAATAAATTTCCTCATGTTTCCTGCCTCCTTTTATAGTTGCACCGCCTCAGATTTCCTATATTCCCGTACTATTTCTTGCACCTTTGCGAATTCCAACAACTTATATAACCCCTTCCTCCAGTATTGGGTCGCCGGTGTGCGGCTCATATGTTCAAGGTTACAGATTTTGTTCCAACTATAGTTGTCAATGTATTTGTACTCCAAAATGGCTCGCTCCGTCGAGTTCTCCGGTAAAAATTCTATTACGTCATTGATTCTAACATATTTCTTTTCCATTTCCTCGATTTTCTCATCAATGCGGGTTCTGATTTCATCAAGTTCATATGACAGTGCTGCGCAGCCGATCCCAGAACTGCTGCCGTGCGGCATCCCGTCTGATACAACCGATCTTAGCGGACTTTCAAATTCCTGCATGATTGAATCTTTGCGCCGCTCCAGAGAATGTTTTCTGTTTTTACACCTGGTATACATCCTCAAATATTTATCAAGCGCTGCTGCCTCATCCGACAGTTTTTCCTTGAACTTTTCCATCGTTCTCTTCCTCCTTGGCTGCTAAAAAATATACTTTCTTGCGGATGATCTGGATCTGCTCTACGGCTTTATCTTTATTATCAAAATCATAAATTCTGATTCCGCGATCCTTAAGTTCATCAATTAAAAGCTGAATACTCCGGCACACTGTTGCTAACGGAATATCTGAAAAATCAGCTTTTTCCTGTTTTTTCGTCCTGTTTGGAACAATGGTTGCTCTATTCCTCTTTCCGTTCTTCATTGCCGCCCGTCGCTGTGAACGATTCATCTCTGTTCTCTCCTTTCCGTGTCATTATTGTTGCACCGGTGCAACACCGACGCTATTATGCTACTCGATTGTATTTGTGCTGCATCTCCTCGATGTCATCAATCAGATAATACTGGACCGTCATATCAGGCTTTGCATGTCCCAACAGTTTGCTCACGAGCAAGACATCTCCGGTTTTTCGATATAACACACTGGCAAAGGTCTTGCGATAAACGTGCACTGTTGCTGTTATCCGGGATACTCCACCACGCACAGCCATTTCTTTAGCCAGCTTTTCTATTCCGTACTCGCGCATCCGGTTATGCGGTGCTCTATCTGCTAAAAACAGCGGATCTGTCCCGGGTCTGTCACCGATATAATTTCTCAGAGCCATGACAGCTACCGGCGTAAGCATTCCGGTGCGATAGGTGTCTGTCTTCTCTGCATAAATTGATACCTGCTTATTAGCCAGATCAATATCTGACACATTGAGAGCGGAGATCTCACCCACACGCATACCAGTACAGATCATCAGCTCAAACAAGGCCTTTTCTTTCGGTGTCTGCAGTGCATAGCGTATAGTTTCGACTTCTTCATCAGTGAGGCGCACCTTCTTTTTCTTGATCTGCTTAACCTTGTCCACTCCATCGACAATATTGTCCTGGATATGTCTCTTTTTAAATGCCCAACCAAAAAAAGTGCATAAATACCTGTATATTGTGGATTTATAATTGTGACTGATATGGTCCCGGTAACTCCTGATGGCAAGGTAATCTGTTATGTCCTGTGCCGTCACCGCTTTATAATTTTTGCCAACATGGTCAAAAAACTTCCGGATGACACCGATATAGCTCCGCAGTGTGCTTTTATGTCGACCTGCCGCTACTCCATCAACACAATATCTCTGCATCAGCCATTCGTTATCGTGATCCACGACAACAGGCAGCTGTTTGCTTTCCACCAGTTCAAAGTTCTGCAGTTTCACATACAAGGTGATTTTCATGCGGTCAATCTGCTCTTTGCTTAAAAAACCGTCCAGTTCATACGCAACATCATTGATCAGATCATTTTTTGTCATAAGCGCACCTCTTTCGTATTGCCTGCCAGCTGATCATGTGATATGATACTGCTAAGCAGTTGAGCGGTAGATGCTATCTTTGGTCGGATGGTCTACCGCTGTTTTATTGGTATCGATTGCAGGCCCCTCTGCAGCTGGGTATAAATTGTGTATATTTAAAACATATTACACTTTTCGATTTTTTCTTTATCTATCACTCCTTTCACTGTCCGGAATATTCCCGGGAATGCCGCACAGATATGTACGACACTCCCTGAGATACCGTAGTACTCTATGTACTACATTCCGAAGTTCTTCTGGAACCAGTAGCAGTCATTCCAGTTATGAAGCAATCCGCAAACTGGATCTTTTACATCAGCATAATTCCTTACTGTTACTCCCTCCGCACATTCTGCTGCGTAGTAGTCAGCTTCCCGCTCGTACCTATCCAGTTCTGCATTGCTCTCATCATAGTTCGGATCCAGATCATACATTTCCTCATCATAAAAATTATTTCCCATTATTCTTTTTCTCCTTTACAGATTTTTTTCATAAGATTCATGTCTTACATATGCTTATGTATAAAAAAACCGTAAAGGAATGCATTTTTTTTAAAAATATTTTACTTATTTGCGACTTTTTCGTATTTTTCTTACATAAATATTATTTATAGTTTTTGGAAGAATATATCTCCTCCAATTTTTTGGCTATATTTTTGGGCGGGCGAAAGTCTTTTTCTATCTTGCGTGATAGCTGGGTAGCAGCTTCTATCGGTATCGTCAATGATTCGTTAATAACCTTTGAATCCAGGTAATAAGTTTTACATCGATTTCTCAACGGATCAGTAACAGTCATTTCATGGATACCCGTATCTTTGTTACAGAAATCTTTAATTTGCAAATAGTCAATCTTAAACTGGTTTTGTACTTCCGCTATTATTTCTTCGCAAAAATCCATCATCCCGTTCTCCTCCACTAAAACATAATGACATTTCCTTCTTTGTGATATACGAAGCCATCTTGCAACATTTCTTTCCACTCTTCCTTTGTTGCCTTGAATTTACCAAAGGTAGTCGCATTAACTTCGCACCATTCACACAATTTGTCCAATGTTTCAAACACAGGGCTTATGGGACTCCCTTCACTCGTAGTATTCCACAACTGATAGCCTTCTCCCTTCGGCGGTTCGCAGAGTTCCTTTAATTTGTCCTTAATTTGCTTGAAATACTCATCAAATTTAGGGCATCCATACTGTTCTGTATCAATCCCTTTGATCCTCGCAAACTCCTTACAATTTTCACAATATTCCTCATTTTGCGAAGATATACAAAACGAAATGTTATCTACAAAATATCCGTACCAAACTTTATGTAATGGATAATCAAAATCCAGTGGTACACGCTTCAATTCTCTTCCCATGCTTCTCCTCTCTGTTCCTAAATTTCAGTTTTGATGTGTAACGTTACACATAATTACACAAATAATCAACCAAGCAATTTCCGAAATGCGTGATCAGGAGGACTTATAACCTTGTCCCAGTCAAGTTCGCATTTGCAGTAAGGACAGCAGGCATATTCCTGAGCAACTCCCATTCCGCATTCTGCACAGCGGAAATCCTCATCTACTCTGTTTCCTGCGCTGTCGTATATTCTTGCCACGCTTTCTGGTGCTGATGCCTTAACAAGCCGTATTCTTCTCATATTCCACCTCCGATAAATATACATCCAGCGCCTGCCGGATCACCCAGGAGATAGGTCTGTCCTGCTGCCGGCAGTAATCCATAAGTCTCTCGTACTGCTCCGGATCCATGCTGATATCCTTCCGGATGTTCTTCTTACCTTCTTTCTTCGGTCGTGCCATACCTATCTCCTTTCGTTACACAATTTTTCCGATATTTCAGTTTAGATGTTCATAACACCAGACTTCCATCCTGCTTTTTTAGCCTCTTCTGAAAGAATCTCATTTTCTTCAGCTATAGCCATTTTTCTTTGTTGTTTTTCTAAACAATATATTGATAAAATTTCATCCACCAACTCATTAATACTACATAACATATCTCCGTCAACCTCTTCGGTTCGTTCTGCATCATTTAAAATATTTTTTATATCTTCTGCACATTCATGTATTTTTCTCATACAAATGCCTCCATAAATCTTAATATTTCAGTTTACTTATCATATTTCTTATCATCCAAAAGATCTACATCTGTATAATTATCAAGACACTTTTCATAACGCCCTTCCTGCTTAGTAATGCCAGAATAAGTTTCATATGGGTTTGGAAGATTATGCTTCTTACAACAGTCATAGCAAATAACAAAGCTTCTTGTTTTTTCTCTACACCCATATGGTTCATTGTCCGTATGATATCTGGCAAAATTTTGAAAAGGTGTCATAGATAACAGCGTTGCCGTTCTATCACAGTCTTTTCCACAAAAATCACAAATTGCATGTATCATCCTATTATCCCTCCACTAAATCCTAATATTTCAGTTTAGTTTAAATCCTCATCATAATAAAAACAGTCTCCGTCGCACGTTTCACACCCAATCGGGCATTGTTCTATATCATTTGGATTTCTTTTTTCATCATCTGCTTTACAATATCCAATCGGGCAAAACACTTCTACACCGTCTTGCAATAATATCATTCTTCTACCTCCGCTAAATCCCTAATATTTTTCTAAATATATTCCTTTTGGGCTTAATCACCTCGAAACACTTTTCTTTCCAGTCGAAGACATAATCCAGGTTGTATGAACTGAAACCAATATTGTAATGTCGCTTTCCTACCTCTCTGTATTTTATTTCAAAATAAGGTTTTTCTTTTTTTCCAGTGACAATTATCTCGATTTCGCTTACTTTTATTTTTTCCATATTCCGCTCCTTTGCTAAATCCTAAGTTAGCTTATTAACCTCTGTCCACATTTCGGACAGTATTCATCGCTCACTTCTGCGTCATTGCATCCGTTTTCCTCTAAACAGTTGGGGCAGATGTATTCGTCCACATGGATCTCGCAGACTTTCATTGGAATCTGCTTCTTAAGAGCCTTTATTCCCATTTGTGCGGCTGCATAAGTCTCATCTGCCACAGGGCAGCAATGCCAGCTATTCAATTCTTCTATTGCGTCGCTAATTGGAGTAATATCCATAAGTCCAGCAACCTGATCCGTCACTTGTCCTGTGTACAACGCATATTCGTTCATAATTATTTGGATTATGCAATTACCACAGTCACCTGTACATGACTCTGATCCCTCACACGGCATCTCTACAACATACGGAACACTTTTCCCTCCGCTTGTAGTCGGATTCGTCATGGCGCAGCATTCTTCCGGTACCCATACTCCTTCATCAAATTCGATCATTTTGATCATTTTTCCGTCTCCTCATGCATTGAAAAATTAAAATGGCAGTCCAAAGCCAAACCTCCAAATGTTATCGTACAATCAAGGCTATTACACATTTCCTCTGTGCATTTTAAAATCAATGTTTGCAATGCACCTTTGAGTGCTACCGCATCTTCTTCTACATACTCAACCATTCCGATTATTCTCCTTCCTTTATATTTTTTAGACTTTCCTTCAGCAGCGTTCCCAATTCTTCACATCGTTTTCTAAATACATACCATGCGAATTCCAAGCTATCTCTTACAACGCACTGATAGAGAATTTTTTCCGGATCAGAAAGCGATTCATAGAACCCCTTATCCGTTTTCTCTATGTATTCATTGAGCATCTCAATATCCGCCTTCACTTCTCTGGTCTCCTCTTACTGCATAGGCTTTACTTCGATGCCATTTACCTCCGCAGGCCCCTGCAAATCAATGACTAACTGCTGCCTTCCATCAATTTCCTTTACCTTTATGAGATCCGTTCGTCCGGCATTAACTCTGATAATCGCATCCTGTGTTTTCACCTCAAAATTACGGCCACTGTAAATATTATTCAGTAGCAGTTTTGTATCTCTCCCGATGATTTTATCAAAACACTGGTCAAATAATTCCATTTTTTCATTGGGCACACCGCTACTGGCGAAAACAGTCTTTACTTCCTCACCGCCCAATACCAGCGGTTCCTCATTGTCCTCCTGTTTCTGTACGGTCTTGGTCAACTTCTCATGGATGTTTTTAACACTTTCCACTGAGCAGATATCACCTAACACTTCCTCCACTAATGCCTGGAAGGCTTCATTCTGGCAGTCCGCAGACAGGGGTAACCGGCATCCCAGCATCTTGTTAATAAATTCTTCCTTCAGTTCCTTAGCATCCTTGGAATAATATAGGGTTCTGTACAAATCACCATTACGATCATTAAATGCAGGAAACAGGAATGCGGTGTCCGGCATACCTACTACCCAGTCTCGGAGACGATTCTGAAAAGCATTTTCCTTTGCGTTATAGCTTAATCCTGTTTGTGACAGTTCTACGGGACAAATGCAGGCAAGTATGTACTCGTACACATCTTCCGAAGCATCCTCCATCTCGATACCATCCCGGGTACGACCCGGTATATCATAGGCATCATGAATCAGCAGAATGAGGTAGTTTCCCACATACTCATAGGATTCAATGATGCGGTCATAGAACTGCTCCAGTAGAGCATCATCCCTTAATTTGCTGTCCCTCAAGTGTAGAAGGAACTCCTGCTGCCCGCCTTCATTTCCACTCTTTTCCGAAAATTCCAGATTCAGCAGATTCTTTCCTAAAGTGCCAGACAGACTTTTACGCAAAATCTCAAAATATTTGTACAGTTCATCCTCCGGTAATGCCAGAAACGCCTGGTTCCATTCTGTTTTTTTATTCTCCCCACACTCCACATAGCATCCGCAGATCCGTGTGATGGAGCAGTTTCCCGGTGTGAAAAGCTTTTTTATTTCACTGATTTCCTGTTTTCTCATGTTATTTCCTCTCTTTCTTAATTGTCAGTAATTTTGTTACCATCCTATAATGCAATATCCCGGCATCAGCCCATATTCCGGCACATTCCGAAGCACATACCGGATCCGACGTACCTCTGTCCGGCCGGTATATTCTCCGTTTTCCCATTCCATCAGGATCAGAACGTCTCCCGGCTGTGCGTTGTCTTCGTCTTTTCTCAATTCGAAGTTTTTTTCTTCTTTTCGGACTGCTCGGAAGTACTTCGGAAGAATCTTTTTTTCAATGCTTTTCAATGCGCTTTTTCCTCCTATACTTCCTTGATGCTTCTGTGCTTTGGTTGTAGCCCTCCTGTGTGCGTTTTTCTTTTATAGATTCAGCTCTCGGATCCTGCCGCTCTATTTTCATTGTCAGCAGATCTCCGTAAGAAAAACACCTTCGAAAGCCTGTCTTCCGGTCTCTGGTCAAAACAGTTCTCTTATATACCTCCACCACTTCATATTCCCTGGGAGCTGTTTCTCTTCCGACATCTCCGTCATTTTCCATTGCTTTTATGATGTCTCCTTTATGTACATTCTGGATTGTAGGGGCCGGTCCCAACAGAACATTTTCATCCCATTCTTTATATTCCTGCATTATCTTATCCTTTCTGGACGGCTGCTGCCTCTTGGTCTCAGCAACCGTCCCGTGGCTATGTCAACAGTGTCTATCGTGATTCACTTTATCCAAAAGGCCTATTTATTTGTCACCCTGTCATAACGCTACCAGCAGTCTGTGTCAGCGGATCCACCGGCGGTTCCATAATCACTCTAGCTTCTGTGAGTAACGCATGGGACCATTCCCGTACCGTTGTCTTATCCTGCTGGTATGACAGCAACAGCTCATTCATGTACTCTTCGACCCGGGTCAACCGGTCTTTGCCGAATCCGTACTCGTCCATCAGCGCCGTGAAGAAAAACAGCATATACCTTGTGGCCTGCTCATTGATGGTATTCTGCGGTCCGATCTGCTTCTGATCAAGCCAGTACTGATAGGACCCCTTCCTGGCGGTGATGTCATCCTCGGTGTAGGCTTTATACTCAATGGACCATCCAGCCTTATCCATCAGGTTCTGGCTTATCTCCTTCAGATCAACCTTGCCCGCGGACCAGTCCGCTTCCATTTCATTAACCTTGTTCGCCAGTCGGGAGATCCGCTGCCCCTTGAATCCCTCTCGGCGCATGATCACATAGCTGCAGATGATTCCCATTGCTGTCCAGGGTGTCCGGTCAGCCATACGGCTTTCCCGGGCGATCCGCTTGCACTGATCTTTGATCTCTGCCGGTGTTAAATGTCTCTTTCCCATATATCCTCCTACGCAAACCGGAGTTGCCCGGTCTGCTCTGTTTTAATCTGCATGTTCGGCATTCGTTCAGCAACGCACAATTCCGGCAGATTTGCTTTTACCAGTGCTGCCGGGATAGGCGGACATACCGCATTGCCACATCGGCGGACCTGTTCGCTGCGCGTGTAGGTCTTTCCGGTGTAATCATGGTCAATTATGTAATCGTCCGGAAATCCCTGGCATCCGTACAGTTCCCTGGGTTCCAACATCCGCAGTCCGATGTCTACAATCTGATAATCTGTACCATTGATAGTTACAAGTCCGAAGCGATCCTGTGCTGTGACTGTATCAAGCGGTTTCTCAATATCTTGCCCTGTTCCCTGTCCATAGTATTTAATCAGAAATGCCCTGACTTCTCCAAAGTGTCCGTAACCTGCTGTGATTGTAGGTATTGGGTCTCTTACGTCCCGACCGTCACAGTGGTTATTCATCTGAATCAAATTTGCTGTAACCACGCTGTTATGATCCCATGAGGTAACTGTCGGCAATGGCTTCTCCATACTCTCTCCTGCTCCCTTGTAGCCACCGTCATAATACTTGTGCAGGAATGAGGTAACCAACCCGTATCGGTTTGATCCATCAACGGTCATGATCGGATCTTTAATCGTCTGTCCACGGACTTCTCCCTGCGCTGTCTCCGAATGATACTGGATCAATGTCGGACTTATCAGACAGTGCTCATTCTTACTCACTATGGTTGTAAGCGGATCCCTAACATCCTTGCTCCTGTCTGCTGCAAAGCCAGTCTGTCCGATCTGCACCATATACGGCTCCACAATCCCGTACCCGTGCTTTCCGGTGATTGTCGGCATCGGCTCCCGGATATCGTTCGGTCTACGCTCACCGCCATGATTGCACTGGATGATAAACGGCTCCGGATTCTCAAGGACAAACTTTTTTAGTCCCCGCGCAATCCGCTCCATCGTCTTAGGTGCCAGCGGACGTACCGCCCGGATTCCATATTTCTCTTTGATTTCCTCCGCGGTATCAAATATGGACGGGCACGGCAGGGAAAAGTCCAACTGTGTGTATGCGCCCACATACGGTTTAAGCAGTCCTAACTTTACCGATT
>OGRG01000343.1_pt1 | contig 43892 bp, 37 predicted proteins | sample 1553501 | NCBI WGS metagenome assembly OGRG01 (sample SAMEA2580018, study PRJEB22360) | human gut metagenome | biome: human gut; feature: human-associated habitat; material: faeces | place: Denmark | collected 2008/2010 | reverse complement strand
TGAATGGATATGAAGCAGCAAAGATGATCCGGTCTCTGGACAGAGAGGATGCAAAAGTGATACCGATCATTGCCATGACAGCAAACGCGTTCACTGAGGACAAAATGAGAGCAAAGGAAGCAGGAATGGATGAACATATTGCCAAGCCTGTTGATGGGAAATTATTAGTAAAAGTGATCAATGAGTTAGTAAAACGCAATCAGAGGGAGAAGTTATAATGAAAAAGAAAAAATGGAACAAGTTAGTTTCTGTGCTTTTGGCGATGGTGACAGCCGTATCACTTCTGTCTGGCTGCGGCGGGAAAAGTGCGGAAAAAGAAGATGCAGAAACCATCACAGTGTATTTATGGAGCACAAAGCTGTATGAAAAATATGCGCCATACATCCAGGAACAGCTTCCGGATATCAACGTTGAATTTGTAGTAGGCAATAATGATCTGGATTTCTATCGTTTTCTGAATGAAAACGGCGGATTGCCGGATATTATAACCTGCTGCAGGTTTTCCCTCCATGATGCAAGCCCCCTGAAGGACAGTCTGATGGATCTTTCCACAACCAATGCTGCAGGTGCTGTCTATGATACCTACCTTAACAATTTCAAAAATCAGGATGGCAGTGTAAACTGGCTTCCTGTGTGTGCAGATGCCCATGGCTTTGTAGTGAACAAAGATCTTTTTGAAAAGTATGATATTCCTCTTCCAACGGATTATGAAAGCTTCGTTTCTGCCTGCCAGGCATTTGATGAGGTGGGTATCCGTGGGTTTACTGCAGACTATTACTATGATTATACCTGTATGGAAACACTGCAGGGTCTGTCAGCATCAGAACTGTCTTCCGTGGACGGACGAAAGTGGCGTACTACCTACAGTGACCCGGATAATACAAAGAGAGAAGGCCTGGACAATACAGTCTGGCCAAAGGCTTTTGGGCGCATGGAGCAGTTCATTCAGGATACCGGGCTGAGCCAGGATGATCTGGATATGAATTATGATGATATCGTTGAGATGTATCAAAGTGGCAAGCTTGCCATGTACTTTGGCACCTCTGCTGGTGTAAAAATGTTTCAGGATCAGGGCATTAACACAACCTTTCTTCCATTCTTTCAGGAAAACGGTGAAAAATGGATTATGACTACGCCATATTTCCAGGTGGCTTTAAATAGCAATCTGACAAAGGATGAGACACGTCGAAAGAAAGCAATGAAGGTACTGGACACAATGCTTTCAGCGGATGCGCAGAATAGAATCATTTATGATGGACAGGATCTGTTAAGCTACAGTCAGGATGTAGATCTCCAGCTTACGGAATATCTGAAGGATGTGAAACCTGTGATCGAAGAAAACCATATGTATATCCGCATAGCGTCAAATGACTTTTTCTCTGTTTCTAAGGATGTGGTTTCGAAGATGATATCAGGAGAATACGATGCAGGGCAGGCATACCAGTCATTTAATTCTCAGCTTCTTGAGGAAGAAACTGCTTCTGAGGATATCGTGCTGGATTCACAGAAATCCTATTCCAATCGTTTTCACAGCAGTGGAGGGAATGCAGCATATTCTGTTATGGCAAACACTCTGCGCGGTATTTATGGGTCAGATGTGCTGATCGCAACCGGAAACAGCTTTACGGGAAACGTGCTGAAAGCCGGCTATACTGAAAAAATGGCGGGCGATATGATCATGCCGAACGAACTTTCAGCTTACAGTAGCAAAATGAGCGGAGCCGAACTGAAAGAGGCAGTTAAAAACTTTGTAGAAGGCTATGAGGGTGGATTTACTCCGTTTAACCGAGGCTCTCTGCCTGTGCTCAGTGGTATTTCTGTAGAAGTCAAAGAAACAGATGATGATTATACATTGAGCAAAGTTACAAAGGACGGAAAACAAATTCAGGATAATGATACTTTCACGGTAACCTGTCTTGCGATACCAAAACACATGGAGGCTTATCCGGCAGATGATAATATTGTGTTTGATGGAGGGAATACCTCTGTGGATGATACATGGATAGGATATATTTCAGATGGTGATGCCGTTCTTGCAGAGCCTGAAGATTACATGACTTTGAGGTGAGAAGGATGGGCATTAAGAATCATAATACAAAAAGAGAGAAGACTGTCATGAGAAAACGGTTAAGGATAGCTGTCTTTATTGCAGTTTCTCTTGGAATTGTGTTGATAGTTTTCCGATATTTTGGATTTGTATCGAAAACTATTTATGAGGAAAGTGTTTCTCATCTGACGGAAGTTTTTCATCAGTCTGATAATATGCTGAGGGAACTGACAGATAAGAATCTGAACTATCTTCATATGTGGGGTGAGAATCTGCAGGATATTTCCAACGAAGATGAAATTCGGAATTATATAAAGAAAGCGCAGGAAGATGCCGGCTTTTTAGACTTCTTTTTTCTGTCAGCTGACGGGAACTATAAGATGGCAACAGGGGAAACCGGCTACCTTGGATTACAGGAAAATATTGAAGATGAGATCCGGCAGGGAAATGATGTGATAGCGAATGCAGCGGTTCCCGGAAAATCCCAGCTGCTTGTTTTTGCCACAGCTAAGGCTCATGGAATTTATCAGGGATTTGAATATGATGCCATTGCCATTGCTTATGAAAACTCTGATATCGTAGATGTACTGGATATTTCTGCTTTTGATGGAAATGCCCAGAGTTTTGTTGTTCATCCTGATGGCCGTGTTGTGGTTGATCATTCTTCTGAGGCATGGGGGAACGTGTATAATTTCTTCGGTGTTCTGAGAGAGCATTCTGATATGTCTGAAAAAGAGATCAATGAGCTTTCGGAGAAGTTTAAAGCGGGACGCACCGATGCGATGCTGGTAAATCTGGATGAAAGAAACTATTATCTGGTCTATGAAAAATCAGATATTCAGGACTGGATGTTTTTGGGACTTGTCCAGGCGGATATCGTCAATGCCAGTATGAACAGTCTGCAGCGTAGTACGATACTTCTTGTTGGTGCGGTCGTGCTCTGTATTGCTGCTTTACTTATTAGTTTTATTATTCAAAAAGGCAGAATAAACCTCAGGAAAAAGGATACGGAGATTCTGTACAGGGACGAGCTGTTTCAAAAGCTTTCAATGAATGTAGATGACGTCTTTCTGATGCTGGATGCAAAAACATATCAGGCAGATTACGTCAGCCCAAATGCGGAAAAGCTGCTGGGTATTACGGTAGAACAGATTCGTAAAGATATTTGTATCCTGGGAAAACTACATCCAGAGGAACAGGAAGATCCAGAGAAAAATTATATGGAGAAAATCCAGGTCCATGAGCAGAGGGAATGGGATTTTGAATATGTTCATCTGAAGACAGGGGAAAAACGCTGGTTCCATAATATTGTAATGGGCAGTGAGGTAAACGGGAAAAGAAAATATATCCTGGTTATGTCGGATCGTACCTCTGACTGGAAAATGAACCAGGCACTCTCTGAGGCGGTACATGCGGCGGAGACAGCAAACCAGGCAAAGAGTACTTTCCTTTCTAATATGTCTCACGATATCCGGACACCAATGAATGCGATTATCGGTTTTACCACACTGGCTGTAAGTAATATTGATAATCAGGAAAGAGTCCAGGATTATCTGGGTAAGATTCTTTCCTCCAGTAACCATCTGCTCTCATTGATCAATGATATACTGGATATGAGCCGGATTGAGAGTGGAAAGATACATCTGGAAGAGACAGAGGTCAGTCTGTCGGATGTGCTTCATGATCTGAAGACGATCATCAGTGGGCAAATCCATGCGAAGCAGCTGGAACTTTATATGGATGTCATGGATGTTACAAATGAAGATGTTTACTGTGACAAGACTCGGCTGAACCAGGTGCTGCTGAATCTTTTGTCTAATGCGGTTAAGTTTACACCTGCAGGAGGAACCGTTTCTGTCCGGCTGAAACAGTATCCGAAGGCAGTAAAAGGCAGTAAGCTGTATGAGATCCGGGTAAAGGATACCGGAATCGGTATGAGTCAGGAATTCGTGCAGAAAATTTTTTCTCCTTTTGAGAGGGAGAGGACTTCCACTGTGAGTAGAACCCAGGGCACAGGGCTTGGCATGGCAATCACCAAGAATATTGTGGATATGATGGGCGGAACTATTGAGGTTCAGACAGAACAGGGCAAAGGTACCGAATTTATTGTCTGTCTGCCATTACGGATTCAGTCTGAGCGCCAACGTATAGAGAAAATCGCAGAACTGGAAGGGCTTAAGGCACTGGTTGTAGATGATGACTTTAATACCTGCGACAGTGTGACAAAAATGCTTGTAAGGGTCGGAATGCGTTCGGAATGGACACTTTCCGGCAAGGAAGCTGTTCTCCGTGCACGGCAGTCTATGGAACTGGGAGATGCGTTCCACGCTTATATCATTGACTGGCGTCTGCCAGATATGAATGGTATTGAAGTCACCCGACAGATCCGCAGCCTTGGTGATGATACACCGATCATTATCCTGACCGCATATGATTGGTCAGATATCGAGGCAGAAGCCAGAGCAGCAGGGGTGACTGCATTCTGTGCGAAACCGCTGTTCATGTCAGATATCAGAGATACCTTGATGACTGCTATCGGCCAGAGTCAGGCTGAAGTAGAAGATTCAATTCTTCCAGAAGCAGGTTCAGATTTCAGAGGCAGATGTATACTACTTGTGGAAGATAACGAACTGAACAGTGAAATTGCGGTGGAAATTCTGAAAGAATATGGATTTCTGGTTGATACTGCCGAAAATGGCGCAGAGGCAGTGGAGAAAGTTAAGAATTCGACTCCAGGTAAGTATGATCTGGTGCTGATGGATGTGCAGATGCCGGTAATGAATGGATACGAGGCCACCCGTCAGATTCGTGCGCTGGATGATCCGGCACTGTCGGGAATCACCATCCTTGCCATGACTGCTAATGCCTTTGATGAGGACAGGAAGAAAGCCTTGGAATATGGCATGGATGGATTCTTATCCAAACCGATAGTTATAGAAGAGTTAATCAGTACTTTACACAACAACCTGCTGGATTAGAGCGTGTTTGATCAGGTGTTTGGAACTTCAGAAAATCCGCACGGATAAAGGAAATAAGGAATATGGATAAAAGTAGAAAAAAATCAGCCGTACTATTTGTATGTATATTGCTAGTTCTGGGAATGTGGATGATGTTATCAGTACACAGCCAGGCCGCTGAAACGAATAATGATGAAAAACAGGCACAGACCATTCGTGTCGGCTCATTTGAGGATACCTTTAATTATGTCGACAAAAACGGTGTAAGACGAGGATATGGCTACGAACTCATGCAGGCTCTGGCAGGTTATACCGGATGGAAATTTGAGTATGTGAAATGTGACTGGTCTGACTGTTTTGATAAGCTTGAAAATGGTGAGATTGATATTATGGGTGATATCTCTTACAGCGATGAACGTGCACAAAAGATGCTTTTTTCGGATGAACCGATGGGTGAGGAAAAATATATTCTTTATGCTGATTTATCGAATATGGATATTGGGATGTCTGATTTTAAGTTTATGGACGGGAAACGTGTAGGTGTGCTCATGGATACAGAGCCAGAAATTATGCTGACAGAATGGGAAAATAAAAATGGTATACATACAGAGCATGTAAATGTGAATAATGATAATGATGTCGAAAAGAAATTAGCGAATCATGAGATTGATGCTTTTGTATCTCTGGAGGAATCCATCTGGTCTGAACAGGGAATATCATCTGTTACCACTATTGGCAAATCAGGTATATATTTTGCAATAAATAAAGAGCGTAGCGATATCAAGACGGAGCTGGACTATGCTATGTGTCAGCTGGATCAGGATAGTCCTTTTTTTAAGGCAGATATGTATAAGAAATATTTTACACTTGATTATAATCAGAGTCTTACAGGTGGAGAAAAATCCTGGCTGGAAGAACATGGTGACATCCGGATGGGATTTTTGAACAATGATCCGGCAATCTTTTCCATGGACGAAACAACTGGAAAACTTACCGGTATGCTACCAGAATATGTCTCCTATGCCAAAGACTGTCTGGGAAATCAGACGCTGAAATTTAATATACAGGACTATGATGATTATGATGAAATGCTTCAGGCACTGCAGAATCATGAAATTGACATGATTTTTTATGCCGGCAGAAATCCTGATATTGCAGAAAAAAAAGGCTATGCACTTACAAACACAGCCTGGACCTACAATCTTATGGCAGTAACTGATGAGAAAAATTTTGACGAGGGTAATGGGTATACAGTAGCTGTGCCAAAGGAAAAAGAAGCTTTAAAACAGCAGCTTACCTTTAGTTATCCACAATGGAATCTTGTGGATTATGATTCGTTTGAGGAGGCTGCTGAAATGATTACTAATGAAAAAGCAGACTGTTTTCTCATGGGAGCAAGTCAGGCGATGGTATATGATAACAATCGAGATTTCAAGAGTGTTCCACTTACAAAAACAATGGAGGCATGCTTTGCAGTAAAAGGTGGAGAGGAAACTCTTTTGTCGATCCTGAATAAAACTTTAAAGGGCATGCCGTCTGGCATGCTTACAAGCGCACTTGCTATCTATGATAGTACGGCAGATAAGGTAACATTTTTGGACTTTGTAAAAGACAATATGCTTGCTTTTTTTCTCGCCACAGGATTCTCTGCACTCAGCATCATTGTTATTATCCTCGTACTTTTACGCAAGGCAAGGAAAGCAGAAGCTGCCGCAAAGCTTGCTGCAAATGATACACAAAAACTTAATGAGAAACTGGAAATCGCTTTGAAAAAAGCAGAGGATGCCAGTCTCGCAAAGACCAGTTTTCTTAACAATATGTCACATGATATCCGTACTCCTATGAATGTAATTCTGGGTTATGCACAGCTTATGGAGAATGAACTAAATGGAAAAGACATACCTGAAGTTTTGGAACATCTGGAAAAACTGCAGCAGTCTGGAAATCTTCTTCTGTCAATCATAAATAATGTATTGGATATGGCCCGGATTGAGAGCGGAAGGATGGAGATTGATGAGAATTACTGCCGGATTGAAGATGTCTGGAAATCTTTGTTTGCAGTATTTGATGAGAAAGCAAGGAAAAAGAATATTGCGCTTCATTACACAATGAATGTAGAACATGAGCATGTATTGACAGATGTTACCAAGGTAAAAGAAATATTGGTCAATATCCTGAGCAATGCTATAAAATATACTCCAGCAGGTGGTTCTGTTATGGTATATGTAGATGAATTACCTTGTGATGAGTCTGGATACATGATAGTGAGGATCAGAATCAGCGATACCGGAATCGGTATGAGTCAGGATTATCTGACAAAGATTTTCGAAGCATTCACGCGTGAGAAGAACACCACAAAGAGCAAAATCGCAGGAACCGGACTGGGCATGTCAATAGTCAAGAATTATGTTGACCTGCTTGGTGGAACAATAGATGTAGAGAGTGAGCTTGGCAAGGGCAGTACCTTTACAGTTACATTAAAACACAGGATAGCGGATGAAAGATATTATGTAAAAAAGCATATTGAAGAGCCTGGAACAGGAAATGAAATCCTTGAAGGCAGGAATATCCTTTTAGCGGAGGATAATGATTTAAATGCAGAGATTGCAGAGGCAATACTTGAGCGTGCCGGTCTTAGGATAGAACGTGTGGAGAATGGTATTCAGTGTGTGAACAGAATACTGAAAATGCCGGCAGGAACATATGATATGATCTTCATGGATATCCAGATGCCGCAAATGGACGGTTATAAAGCAACACAGACAATCAGAAATTTGCCAGATAAGGATAAAGCGTGCATACCGATTATAGCTATGACAGCCAATGCTTTTGCAGAAGATAAAAAAAAGACGATGGAGGCAGGGATGAATGCACATCTGTCAAAACCATTAAATGTACCGGAACTGATGGATACAATCCGAAAATTCTGTGATGGTAAGCAGATGTGTCAGCGACCGGGAAAAGAATAACAGAGGTATAGCAGAATGAAAAAGAATTCTGTTGTTATATCATTCCGTAAGTGATATACTAAAAAGACAGAAAAAAACCGTGTGGAATTACAGTTTTACTTTCGCATGGTTTCTTTTATACATAATGGTTAGTTGCAACTAATATCAAAAATAGTATGAAGGACTACAAAATAGTAGTTATTCCGGTTTTAAAGAAAGGAAAGTGAAAAGCGAATGAATACTTTTTTTGGCATATTGATTCCATTTGTTGGAACAACGCTGGGTGCAGCATGTGTGTTTTTTATGAGAACAACATTTAGCAAATCAGTGCAACGTGCACTTACAGGATTTGCAGCAGGTGTAATGGTTGCTGCTTCAATCTGGAGTCTTCTAATTCCGGCCATGAAACAATCGGAGAAGATGGGAGATTTGTCATTTGTTCCGGCAGTTGCTGGGTTCTGGATTGGTATATTGTTTTTACTCACACTTGATCATTTGATTCCGCATCTTCATGTTGGAAGTGATCAGGCAGAGGGACTGAAAAGCAGGCTTGGCCGTACTACAATGATGGTGTTGGCAGTTACATTACATAACATCCCTGAAGGTATGGCAGTCGGTGTAATGTATGCAGGATTTCTTGCTGGAAATGCACAGATTACAGCAACAAGTGCACTTGCGTTATCACTTGGAATTGCTATTCAGAATTTCCCGGAAGGAGCAATTATATCCATGCCGCTTAGGGCAGAGGGAGAAAGTAAGGGAAAGGCATTTTTAGGTGGTGTACTTTCAGGGGTGGTCGAACCGATTGGCGCAGTATTGACAATTATTGCTGCACAGCTGATAATCCCGGCATTACCATATTTGCTGAGCTTTGCAGCAGGAGCTATGCTTTATGTCGTGGTTGAAGAACTAATCCCTGAAATGTCGCAGGGAGAGCACTCGGATATTGGTACGGTTTTCTTTGCAGTTGGGTTTAGTTTAATGATGATTCTGGATGTGGCACTTGGGTGATAACAAACAGGAAAAGGTATTAGAATATAAATTTGCGGTAATCAATTATATCGGATTTCTAAGATTTTCATAATCAACTTTACAAAATCTAATCAGAATCAGTCCATCCATATTCCACATGGATGCAAATACCGGAATTTCTTTGATATCAGATGTCATTTTTATCATAAGAAAATATCCTTTTTCATCCCTTCTTCTGCAATATTATGATTATATGGTACATTATAAATGTGGAATTTACAAAGGTTAAGCGCATAACCCATTACAAAATTTGCATTCGATTTTTGTGATATTTTACTATTGCATTACGCATTTCCAGCAATCTGTGTGTTAATCATTAATGACATTCTTATCCCACAATAAAACTGTGTCGTAAAATGTGGTAAGAAAATCAGACGAATATATTTTTCCAAAGACTTGTCGTAAAAATGTGGTCAAATCAAGAAAATCGAGTGCGAAAGCAAGTGAGAAATCCCTGTGAAGCCCGTAAAATCAAAGCTTCACCAAAAAATCTCAAAAAATTAGCACTCGTCTATTGACATGGCTAACAGATAGTGATATATATATGTTATACGAAGTGTAGAACAAATAAGCATCTTCGGGTTAGGAGGAACTTATATGAATATAAATAAATTTACGCAAAAGTCATTAGAAGCAGTAAATAACTGTGAGAAACTGGCTTATCAGTATGGCAGCCCGGAAATCGATCAGGAACATTTTTTATATAGCCTGCTTACGATTGAGGATAGCCTGATTTTAAAATTAATTGAAAAGATGGAAGTGAATAAAGAAGCATTTCTGTCACAGGTACAGCAGGCAGTTGAGAAGAAGCCAAAAGTTTCCGGTGGACAGACTTATATCAGTAAGTCTTTGAATCAGGTACTTGTGAGTGCGGAGGATGAAGCTAAGGCAATGGGAGATGAGTATGTTTCTGTAGAGCATCTTTTCCTTTCTTTAATGAAGTATCCGAATACAGAGATTAAGAAATTGTTTCAGGCATATGGAATTACAAGAGAGCGTTTTCTTCAGGCATTGTCTACAGTAAGAGGTAACCAGAAGGTTGTCAGTGATAACCCAGAAGCCACTTATGAGACATTGGAGAAGTATGGTTATGACCTTGTAGAGAGAGCTAAACAGCAGAAGCTTGACCCGGTTATCGGACGAGACAGCGAGATTCGTAATGTCGTTCGTATTCTTTCCAGAAAGACAAAGAATAACCCGGTATTGATTGGTGAACCTGGTGTTGGTAAAACAGCTGTTGTTGAAGGTCTTGCACAGCGTATCGTGAAAGGTGATGTGCCAGATTCTTTAAAGGATAAGAAATTATTTGCCCTTGATATGGGTTCTTTAGTAGCAGGAGCGAAATATCGTGGTGAGTTTGAGGAACGTTTAAAAGCAGTTCTTGAAGAAATCAAAGCCAGCGATGGACAGATTCTTTTATTCATTGATGAGCTGCACACGATTGTTGGTGCTGGTAAGACCGACGGTGCGATGGATGCCGGAAACCTGTTAAAGCCAATGCTTGCCAGAGGGGAACTTCACTGTATCGGTGCTACAACACTGAATGAATACCGTCAGTATATTGAAAAAGATGCCGCATTGGAGCGTCGTTTTCAGCCGGTTATGGTCGATGAACCTACGGTAGAAGATACGATTTCTATTTTGAGAGGATTAAAAGACCGCTACGAAGTATATCACGGTGTAAAGATTGCAGACAGTGCCTTAGTAAGTGCCGCTGTTTTATCTAACCGTTATATTACCGACCGTTTCCTCCCAGATAAGGCAATCGACCTTGTGGATGAAGCATGTGCGATGATTAAGACAGAATTAGATTCCCTTCCGGCCGACCTTGATGAAGTGCAGAGAAAGATTATGCAGTTAGAAATCGAGGAAGCAGCCTTAAAGAAAGAAACGGATCGTCTTAGTGTAGAACGTCTTGAAAATCTGCAAAAGGAACTCGCCGAATTACGTGAGGAATTTAAGTCGAAAAAGGCTTCCTGGGATCAGGAGAAATCCGCAGTAGAGCGTGTTTCCAAGTTAAAGGAAGAAATCGAAAGTTTAAATAATGAGATTCAGATTGCACAGCGCAATTATGATTTAAATAAAGCAGCAGAATTACAATATGGTAAATTGCCAGAATTGCAAAGACAGTTAGAGGAAGCGGAAGAAAGTGCAAAGAAGAGAGAATCTTCTATGGTTCATGAATCTGTAACTGATGATGAAATCGCAACGATTATCAGCCGCTGGACGGGTATTCCGGTAGCAAAACTTACCGAGAGTGAGAGAAATAAGACATTGAATCTTGATAAGGAACTCCATAAACGAGTTGTCGGTCAGGATGAAGGTGTGGAAAAGGTTACTGAAGCCATTATCCGTTCGAAAGCAGGAATTAAAGATCCGACAAAGCCAATCGGTTCCTTTATGTTCCTCGGACCTACTGGTGTAGGTAAGACAGAACTTGCGAAAGCACTTGCCGCAAGCCTGTTTGATAACGAACAGAACATGGTTCGTATTGATATGAGTGAGTATATGGAGAAATATTCCGTATCTCGCCTGATCGGAGCGCCTCCAGGATATGTAGGATATGAAGAGGGCGGTCAGCTTACCGAAGCCGTCAGAAGAAAACCATACTCAGTTGTTCTTTTTGATGAAATAGAAAAGGCACATCCCGATGTATTTAATGTGCTATTACAGGTACTTGATGATGGGCACATCACCGATTCTCAGGGCAGAACAGTAGACTTTAAGAACACGATATTAATCATGACCTCCAATATCGGTTCCCAGTATCTGCTCGAAGGAATCGATGAAAATGGCAACATCAAGACCGATGCAGAAACTATGGTCATGAATGACCTGCGTTCCCACTTTAGACCAGAGTTTTTGAATCGTCTTGATGAGATTATCATGTTTAAACCTCTTACCAAAGACAATATCGGAGGCATTATTGAGCTTATGCTTGCCGATGTCAACAAACGTCTTGAAGACAAGGAACTTTCTATTCAGCTTACCGATGCTGCCAAGAGTTATGTTATCGAACATGGATACGAACCGGCATACGGTGCACGTCCATTGAAGAGATATCTGACAAAACATGTCGTTACCCTTGCTGCGAGAATGATACTTTCCGGCGAGGTATATCCACAGGATACGATTGTCATTGACGAACAGGGTGGAGAACTGATTGCTTCTGTGGAACATAGACAATGATGATTTAATTCATTAAATAACGGACAAACAGACGAATCCATGAAATAAAATAATCCATATCTGTGGCTTTAGTCGCAGATATGGATTATTTTATTTCATGGATTCGTCTGTTTAGCCATTTGCTTACCGAATGGAACAGTAAACTACAATTCATTATTCACCATATAATAATAAACCTCCGCAAGGAACTTAGAATTCGTCGGAGCTCCTTTATCTGAATAAGAGGAGCAATGAAAAATTTTCTCAATCTCTTCTAAATCACCTTTTAAAAATCCAATTTCAATTGCATGCCGAATGTTTCGTTCGACCCGGGCGGCTGTACTCGAACATTTTTTAGCAACATCGACATATAACCCTTTTGTAATGTGGTTTAAATAATCAGGATCAAGTGCGATAAGTTCTAATGCGGTTACTATGTAAGAAAAACCAAGCATATTAGCGGGAATTCCGATTTGCATCAAAAGTTTTTGAATTCCTGAGGTTTCGATGCGTAAAACATTTTTAAAATCATTTTCACTGTTTATAGTAAAAATAAGTACTTTTTGATGATCTTCCATAGTGTCGATAAATCTGAAAAGGTCATCTTTAACATGGAAAATTCCCGCAAAATCAATAAAAACGTTAGACATATATTATATCCCCTTCCTTTTTGTTATCTTTTACATTTTAATATGTATATTGACATAATAAAATATTAGGAATAACATAACAATTATAAAAGTTTTTAAAAAGTTATGTCAGTAATGACCCGTGGGAGACAAGATGTTCAGTGATAAGATTCGAGAATTAATGATTGAGAGGGATATATCCCTTACGGATTTGGCGGAACTTTCTGGAGTTCCATTTGAGACATTGCGTAATATTTATTATAGAAAAGTAAAAGATCCAAAAGTATCGACTGCTTTTCAATTAGCAAGTGCGCTTGAAGTTACCGTTGAGTATTTATTAAAAGATATGAGTACGACAGAGGAAGAGGCGGAGAATTCAGAAGGACAGGAGGGCATAGAGGAAGAACTTCTTGAAAATTATAGAGAGTGTGGGAATCATGGAAAGGCAATTATTCGTTTAGTTGCCCGGTTAGAATGTAAGGCAGCAAGAAAAGAAAGATTGAATTTGCGTAAAATGAAACACAGAATCCCATGTTTTATTCCAGTAGGCCGTATTGGAGATGGTATTGATTACAATAGTTGTACGGTAGAAGACGAATACACAATGATTAAAAAGGTTTATCTGGCTATTGAGATTACTAATAATAACTTTGCTCCTGCATATTGTAAAGGAGACAGGATATTATTAGAGAATCGTTTTCCTGAATTAGGAGAATGCGCCGTCTTTACAGATGGAATGAAAGCTTATTTCCGCTATTTTAAAATGGAAGGAGAAATGTACTGTTTAAAATGCCTGAATGGAAGAGGGAAAGATATGCTGCTTCGGCGAATGGATGAAGTAGACTGTCTCGGCACCTGTATTAGTGTGATTAGGAAATAGGGCATATAGGGGTTCTATTGCTCGGCTGCCCTTCGAGAACATCAGTTTTGCTTCGCAAATCAGAAAATGTCAAATATTGAGTTTTGCATTATCTTGTGATACCATATAAATGGATAGTTGGACATTTCAATGAAAATAGCTAAATATTTTATAAATGGGGCAGATTTTGAATGAGTATGATATTGGGATATATAAAGGAACGAGAAATATCTTTTCTGTTCTTTCTATTGTTGGTTCTGTTAGTAATTGTTCTTTGGAATTTGTACAAAAAGGAGAAAAAGAGAGCAGAAGCAGCAGAACTCTCTGTAGCCGGTGAGCGGAAATATTATTTATTGAATTTTGTGACTTTGTGCTGCGGGATTTTGACCATAGAAACTTCGCATTCGTTTCTGCGAAGTTTCTGTTTTATTGGGCAAAATGGAGCGTTTAGCACAACGGAACAAAATCAATAAATTTTTTAGGGCTTCTTCTTGTTAATCTTCTGGCAATCCGATTGTTTGTTCTTCTATAAAGGCGTCTCCTTTGCCTGCGGCAACTCAGAATTTTTATTCATAATCCTGTCCATCAAATCTTTCATCCCCTGACAGGCGGTTAATAAACTTTGGATGGTATTTAGAGTAGACAATAATCTGTTCTTTGTACAAACCATGATAGCCGGAAAGCATATAGCTGATGGAGATGGCAATTAAGATATAGGAAACACCTTCAAATCCAAACAATTCAAATCCAATAAGCATTGAAGCAATCGGACAGTTTGTCACACCGCAAAATAAGGCGAGCATTCCGGTTGCAGCGCAAAGAGAGGGAGATATGCCAAAGATATGTCCAAACAGACAGCCAAAGGTTGCTCCGGTGAAGAAAGCAGGGACAATCTCGCCGCCCTTATATCCGGCAGCAAGCGTGAGTGCAGTAAGAAGCATTTTTATTAAAAAGGCATAGGCAGGGACATTTCCCTCGATAGCTCTTGCAATCATGTCAGTTCCTGCTCCGTTGTAATCATAATTGCCGATTAGGAGGGTGATTGCAATAACAAGCAGACCGCCGACAATGATTCGCATGTAAGGTTTTTTAAAAAACTTATTGTAAAATAAACCAGCTCCCTTTAAAAATATACAAAATACAACGCTTAATCCAGCACAGAAAATGCCGAGCAGTACGATTTTAGCGCAACTTGTGAAGGTGAGTTCTGGTATCCCGTGGATAGTAAATGCTTCCGGGTTGATTCCCATATTGACAGCAAAACGATTTGCTACAATAGAAGAAAATACGCAGGGAACTAAAGCGGCATAATGCATGATTCCGACACTGATCATTTCCATTGGGAAAATAGCTGCCGCAAGAGGAGTTCCAAATACGGCAGAAAAGGCGGCACTCATTCCGCTCATGACAAGAAGCTTTCGATCCCCCTCGTCAAATTTGAAAAGCCGTCCGATTGTATTTCCAATACTTCCTCCCATTTGGAGAGCCGCTCCCTCACGTCCGGCAGAGCCACCGAATAAGTGAGTGATAATTGTTGCTGCAAAGATAAGTGGAGCCATATATGCAGGCACATCCTGATTTTTTCCATGTACAGCAGTCATAATGATGTTCGTTCCCTTATCCTGCCTTACCCCACAAAGATGATATAAAAATACGATAACGACACCACCAATCGGCAGAAAATATAACAAAAATGGATATTGACCGCGAAGTGTGGTTACTTTTTTTAAGCAAAAAGAAAAGGCACTACTAAATGCCCCGACAGCAACCCCGGTCAATACTGCCATAAAAAGCCATAACGCACAAGTCTTTAAATTGTAGTAGATCTTTCTTAGATAGCGTTTTATGATTTCTTCCATGATATTTCTCTCCCTTGTGTATTTCAAAAAAATTTTTGTCATTTTCCAATGTTTAGAAAAAGCATTTTTTCATTCCTTCTTAATATCAGAAAAAATTACGAGATTTATTTGGTTGCATCAAGAATGCCGGGGCATTCTTGAAACCATATTAAGAAGAGAGAAAATTCGATTTCTTTAGACATTGGATTTCTTTGTACATTGGATTTTTGAATACATTTTGTTTCTTAAAAAGAGTGTACTCTATTCGAATTCATATTGTCAAGTTCTGCCGAAAAAAGAATTGACATCCTTTTTATTTCGTGATAAATTAAATGCTATAAATGCGATGAAGAGGAATAGTAGAATGATGAAAGCATCCAGAGAGCTGCTGGTCGGTGCGAAGCAGTAGTGGACATGATTTGAACTCGCCTCTGAGCAGCCTGTTGAACCGCATGATTGCAGTAGGCAGCGCCGGAAACCTGACCGTTACAGCAGGAGGATATAAGGCTTTTTAAGTCCGTATCTGTAATGAGTGCATACCTTACTTTTTATGTATCGTATGAATAAGAGTGGTACCGCGGAATTATTTTCTCCGTCTCTTTTCGGCATCTGCCTTTTGGTAGTTGCTATCAAAGAGACGGAGTTTTTTATTTTACAGGATATATTTTCCTGTAATATGTTGTTTTCAACTTAAGGAGGATTTTCTATTATGAAGTATGCAGATAAGTATAAACCAATGTATTTCCCAGCTCCAGCTGGATATAATAAATGGATGGAGAAAGACCATATCGAACAGCCACCTATCTGGTGTTCTGTTGACTTACGTGATGGTAATCAGGCTCTTATCATCCCTATGAGTTTAGAAGAAAAAATCGAATTCTTTAAATTATTAGTTGATGTTGGTTTTAAAGAAATCGAGGTTGGTTTCCCAGCTGCTTCTGAGACAGAATATGAATTCTGCCGTACATTGATTGAACGGAATCTGATTCCCGATGATGTAACAATTCAGGTTCTGACTCAGGCAAGAGAACATATCATTAAAAAGACATTTGAAGCTATTGAGGGCGCTAAAAACGTAATCGTTCATCTGTACAACTCCACTTCTGTTGCACAGCGTGAGCAGGTATTTAAAAAAGATAAAGAACATATTATTCAGATTGCTGTAGAAGGTGCTGAATTATTACAGAAACTGATGGAAGAAAATGGAGGAAAATACCGTTTTGAATATTCTCCAGAAAGTTTTACTGGAACAGAGATGGATTTTGCATTAGAAATCTGTAATGCTGTATTAGATGTATGGAAACCAAAGAAAGAATTACCTGCCATCATCAATCTTCCTGCTACTGTTTCCCACTCTCTGCCTCATGTTTACGCAAGCCAGATTGAGTTTATGAGCGAGAACTTAAAATACAGAGATAATGTTGTGTTATCTGTTCATCCTCATAACGATCGTGGAACAGGTGTTGCCGATACAGAATTAGCTGTTCTTGCAGGAGCTGATCGTGTGGAAGGAACATTATTTGGTAATGGAGAACGTACAGGTAATGTAGATATCATTACATTAGCTTTAAATATGTATGCTCATGGTGTAGAGCCAAACTTAGACTTTACAGACTTGCCACATATCGTAAAAGTATATGAAAAAGTAACAAGAATGCATGTATATGAAAGACAGCCATATGCAGGAAAGCTTGTATTTGCTGCCTTCTCCGGTTCTCATCAGGATGCTATCGCCAAAGGTATGCTGTGGCGTGAAACACATGACTGCGATAAATGGACTGTACCATATCTGCCAATTGATCCAAAAGATCTTGGAAGAGAATACGAAGCAGATGTTATCCGTATCAACAGCCAGTCTGGAAAAGGCGGTATCGGATTCCTTCTGGAAAAAACATATGGTATTCGTATTCCAACTAAAATGCGTGAAGAAGTTGGTTATTCTGTAAAAGATGTTTCCGACCATACACATAAAGAATTACAGCCAAAAGAAGTATTAAAAGTATTCAACGAAAAATATGTTAATATTTGTGATCCAATTGAATTACTCGAAGTACACTTCAAACAGGAACACGGTGGAATTTCAACAGAAATTATCCTGAACAAATATGGTGTACACAAAGTATACCACGGAAAAGGAAATGGTCGTCTTGATGCCGTAAGTAACGCATTAAAACGCCACTCCAACTTAGATTACACAATCTCCACATATGAAGAGCATGCTCTGAAAATGGGTTCAAATTCCCAGGCATGTGCTTATGTTGCTATCTATGGAAGCGATGGAAATACATATTGGGGAGTTGGAATTGATGACGATATCATCAATGCTTCAGTGAAAGCGCTGATTAGTTCTGTAAATCGCTATGAGAGGTGCGAAGACGGCAAGGAAGATTAATTTCTGATTTGCCGCAGGCAACGGGACGCCCTCAAAGAGAGCCTATCCCCTATATTTGTGACTTTAGTCGCGGCGGTTTGAATACTCGCTTATACATGCTCGTATCCAAATCTTGCTCCGAGGCCACAAATATAGGGGATAGGCTTTCTTTGAGGGCTGTTTATTGGATGCAAGAGCAAAATCAGGCTCCTTTATTACACTCTCCACATTTTACGCAGAAAAACTCACAAAACGATTCTTTATCCAGTTCTCATCCTTGCTGACACAGGAGATTTCATTAAAAGAGAACATATTCGCTGAATCAGTTATCAAATACTAAGAAGCTATCTTGTTTTCATAAAGGGGCAACACATCTTGATTTTATAAAAAATGGAATGGCACTATCCTTTTATAAAAAGATTTATAAAAGAGAGAGAAGCACTTTAAAAAAGAAAGTTTTGTTTCAACAATATGACCAATTAACGAAACAGTACTTATAAAAAATCAGTATATTTCAGATATTGACAGTAAAAAAATAATTGTGTAAAATAATGTTAGACTAAGAGGGATTTCCTATTTGATAAATATATTAGAGCGTGTTTTAAATATGCGCTGAAACATAAATTTTATATTTGGGTAAAACTGTCGAAAGGCAGCGACACAAAGCCAAATGGGTCTAAGGTTCATTTTTTAAGAGAATTATGACAGCCGGTTGCATCAAGTTATTGATTATTTTAATGAGTAATTTCTGCTCATTTTATGCCGTCTGTGTAAGGGTTATCTTCACAGGCGGCTTTTTTAATGCTTAAAAAATGGAAGATTCTAAAATTATAATTGGAGATAGAAAATGAAGTTAAAGTGGAGAGGGTTACAATTTGAACATTATATATTGGGAATTTTACTGGCAGTAGAGTGGATTATGTCATTTACTTTTTTGGGATATATTCATATACCTCCTATTTCCATTACTACAGCGCATATTCCTATCGTAGTTATCGCATGCCTTTTCGGGCCAGTGGAATCCTCAGTTGCAGGATTATTTTTTGGACTGGGAAGTATGTATAAAGCATCCGCATTGTATGTTATGCTGGGTGACAGAATATTTTCTCCATTTCAGACAGATTTTCCGATAGGAAGTATCTTGTTAAGTGTAGGAACAAGAGTATTATTTGGATTTTTAATGGGATGTATATTTAAAATTGTAAATAAAAGCCGTTATAAATGGGCCGGCAAAAGCCTTGCAGCATTAATAGCAACTCCGTTACATGCCTTGCTTGTGTACGGAGCAATGGGAATCCTTTTCCCAGAAAGTGGATTTAATTATAAGTCTTCTTTTAGATGGGGAGTAAATGATTATGTTATAGCCGCAATCTGTATTTTGGCGGTAATACTATCAGATATTATTTATCATAGCTCTTTTGTAACACATTATAAAAATGTGATCAATGATTCGGAATTAAGACAGCACTGGTCAGTTAAAATGAAAATAAGTTTGTTCATTATTATAATATTTGTATTCTGCATAGCAGCTTTTTCCACAATATATTTTGCAAGCCGGACAGAATATATGTTTGGTGTATATGGTGTCAAGGTAACGAAGAAAATAGCACAGGACATTCTTCATTTGCAGGTACAATTTCTGGCAGCTATGATTTCACTGAACTTTATTCTGATAGTTATCATTTTGATGATCTATAATTACATGAAACATAGAGAATATATGGGCGAGATGGATGCCCTTACAAATGTTATGGGAAGAAGACTATTTTTAAATTATTGTACGAAATGTCAGAATGATAGAGATGATATAGATAACAAATCGAAAAGAAAAGGCTGGTTTTTATTTATAGATATTGATTGGTTTAAGCAGATTAACGATACATTGGGCCATACGGTCGGCGATGAAACATTAAAGCAGATTGCAGAAAGCTTAAAAAATATATTCAGCAGCTATGGAGCCGTTGGCCGGGTAGGAGGAGACGAATTTGCAGTAATCATCAATGAGAAAATGACGAAAGAACAATTAGAGGAACAACTAAAAAAGTTCCTCTTAGATATTTCAGCCATTTTACCAGAAAGAACCGTTAGCTGTAGCATTGGTGTTTATCATTTCGGATTTCCCAAAAGTCAGAAAGAACTTCTTACGAGAACAGATGATGCATTGTATAAGGCAAAAGAAAAGGGAAGAGCCTGCTATGTGATATTGGATGAATAGGAATTTGCCGGAGGTAAAAGGAAAAGCCCATTGGAGGTGAAATGACTATCTTTCTTGTATTCTTTTTTATGATTGTTTTATCGGTAGCTGGTTCGTTTATTCATTTGCAACGACAAATACCTATTTGATTAAATGAATAATTAATAAAAATTTGAATACACTATAATGATAATATAATTACAAAAAAAGAATAAAAAATATCAAAACAGGAAATAAAATTGAATATTATCACGTTTTATGTTAATATACAGCTAAAGTTTTTGCAGAATGTAGGGAGGCAAATTATGAAAAATATGATTGTTCGTTTGTCGTCATTAACTTTAAAAAATATTAAAAATGTAAAGAACGGTACTATTGTAATGCCGTTTACTAATGAACGAAAAATTGAATATAGAAAAGCAGAGATTTTAGGTATTTATGGACAGAATGGTTCTGGCAAAACGGCAATTGTTGATGCGCTTTATTTTTTACAGTCCGTTATGATTGGAGAGGAATTAGATCAAAGAATTTTAGAGTATATTGCTACAGATTCAATAAATGCAGAGATAAATACAGAATTTAAAATATTTGGAGATAATATTCTATATGAGGTAGGTTATCATATTATCTTTTCAAAAGTGGATGATGACATTATTATTGAGAGAGAATATTTAAATTGTGCTGTAAATAAAGATGGACATAGAACGAATAAGAATATTTTTATGGATTATCAAAGAAATCAGACGGATGTTATTTTTAAACCATTGAAGCGACTTGAAGAATTAATGGGAAAAGATAAAGATATTAAAATGGATCTTATTGTTGCACGAAAAATGGCAGAAAAGAGTAATTGTTCTTACATTTTTGGAAGAGATAGTAGAGAAATTTTCTTTAAAAAGAATAATGAATTTAAGAACTATGCTACGGTTATCCAAGCATTGTTTGATTTTGCATTGAAAGATTTGTTTGTTATTAGAAATTCTCATTCGGGTGTGATTTCTGCGAATTTTTTACTTCCAATGGCTTTTCGTATTGAAAAAGAAAAGACAGGAATGAAAGGGGATTTTGCGGTTCCGTTAATGGAGCCAGCTATTTTAGATGTTGAAAGGAAGGAGATTCTCAATGAGATTGTAGATCAAATTAATACGGTTTTATATACAATTATTCCAGGAATGTGTATTGAAGTAAAAGATTATGGAAGGCAGGCAATGGATTCAGGCGAAGAAGGATGGAAAGTTGAGCTTATGTCCAATAGAGATGGAAAAAGAACTATCCCAATTCGTATGGAATCGGAAGGTATTATTAAAATCATTTCTATTTTAAATGTTCTAATTCAGGCATTTGGAAACCCATCTATTTGTTTAGTTATTGATGAGTTAGATGCGGGAGTTTTTGAATATATGTTAGGAGAGTTATTAGATATTTTTAATAAGAGTGCAAAAGGACAATTGATTTTTACATCTCATAATCTCCGAGCATTAGAGATGTTAGATAAAGACAGTATTATGTTTTCTACCGCGAATCCAGATAATAGATATATTCATATGAAGAATGTGAAGGAATCGAATAATCTTCGTAGTATGTATATTAGAAGTATTACTCTTGGTGGACAGGAAGAAAATATATATGAAGAAACGGATAGTTTAAAAATTGCGAGAGCATTTAGAAAAGCAGGAAGGAGACTGCAAAATGAATGAAAAAAAGGTTGTTGCAGTTATTGTTGAGGGGCCTAGTGATGAAAATGCTATAGGAAGTATATTAAAAGAATTCTTTTCTTCAGAAGAAGTACAATTTGCAGTTGTTCATGGAGATATAACATCTGATTATGCGACAACAAAAGAAAATGTAGTGTCAAAAGTCGGTGCTTTAATAGAGAAAATCAAAAGTAAGTATGGCTATGAATGGGAACATTTTATAAAAATTATTCATATAGCTGATACCGATGGAGCATTTACTAAAAATTGTATTAAACAGGCAGAAGTTGAAAAGATTCAATATTATGAGGGCCACATGGAATATTCTAATGTTGATGAAGTTGAGAAAAGAAATGAACATAAATCAGAAATTATGTTTAAATTGTATACAACTGGGAAAGTTCATAATATTCAGTACAGATTATATTTCAATTCGTGTAATTTAGAACATGTTTTATATGGTGAACTTAAAGATTTTTCAGATGATGAAAAGGAAGTACTTTCCGATGAGTTTGCTGAAAAATATGAGGGAAAAGTTTATGAATTTATAGATTTTATTTCAGATAAGTCTGTTGCAGTTGACGGAACATATAGGGAGACATGGAAATACATAGAAAAAGATAAAAATTCGCTGCAGCGTCATTCAAATATGCATTTGATTTTTAAAACAGTGTAGTTTTAAATTTGGGAGTATCTTTGAATGAATTATTTAAGTTAAAATAGTTATAACTTGCTGTGGAATTATTTAAATATTACCAAGAATAGAAAACTGGGAGATATATACGTTATATTTGTCTACGGCGATTAAAGTCCAAAATATAATGTATATATCTCCCAGTTTTCGTTTGCTTTATTCCTTTTTATGTTAGAATAAATGATATAAAAAAAGAGGATAAGAGGATTCATAAAATGAACGATTATATAGCCAGATTTCGTGTAAATGATTTCGAAAAACAAGAGTTAAAAGAACATATCAGAGAAGTGCAGAAATTAGCAGCAGTTATGGGGAAAAGAGTTGACTTGAGGAGAACTGTTAGCTTAAAAGAGCTACATTCTGACAAAAAAGCTACTTTGGAAAATACGCTTTCTCTTGTTGGTTTGCTTCATGATTTTGGAAAATACAGTATTAAGTTTCAGAGGTTTATTCATGAAGAATGGAGACGGGCAAAAGAGGGGATAGAAAGTAAAAGACAATCTGGTATTGATCATGGTGTTTACGGAGCAAAATATATTTATGATTTATCAGGAAAGTACGGACCGAATGGAAGGATAGTGGGTGAACTACTCGCAAATGTTATTTGCTATCATCATGGAGGACTCCCGGATGCAGAAGATTTTAATGGAGACAGCCCATTGTTGATGAGACTTCAGGATGAAAACAGACTTACTGATTATGAGCAGGTAAAAGTAGCTTTTTTTAAGGATTTACAGATTACGGAACAGGAGATAGAACAGCTTTTTAAGAAATCTGTTGAAGAGATAAAGCTGCTCATTCTGAAATCTTCTACAGGAAGTGAGGCAAAAAATAAGAGAAAAAATGATGCAAACTTTATGCCCAATCTCTTTATAAAGCTAATTTACAGTATGTTGATAGATGCCGATCGATTAAGCAGTATGTGCTATGAGACTGGTGAGGATTTTGCTTCTTATGAAAAGGAACAAGACGAAATTCAAATGACCTGGAAAGTATATAAGCAAAAGTTTGAAGAGTACCTTTCTAGATTGCAAAAGAAGTCAGAGACTTTAGAAGATACAGGTAAAAAAAGAGTGAATGCAATCCGTCAGAAAATATCAGATGAATGTTTTGAAGCGGGCAGGAAAGAGAGTGGCATTTATACATTAACTGTTCCGACAGGTGGAGGAAAGACCTTATCGAGTATGCGATATGCGTTAGAACATAGCGAGAGAACAAATAAGGAAAGAATTATTTTTGTTCTTCCTTATACAACGATTATTGAACAAAATGCAAAGGTTATAAGAGAGGTTTTAGGAGAAAATTGTGATTTGCTTGAACATCACTCTAATGTAACAGAAGATGATAAAAGAATATTGGACAGTTTGGGAGAGGAACGGGACTACAGACTGCTTACAGAACGATGGGAAAACCGCATTGTATTTACAACAATGGTGCAGTTTTTAAATACCTTTTATGGAAAAGGAACGAGAGATATGCGAAGAATGCATCATCTGTTGAATGCAGTGATTATATTTGATGAGGTTCAGACGGTTCCTGTCAAATGTATGGCTTTATTTAACGGGGCAATTAATTTTTTGAATCGGATGGGGAATATCTCAACGATTTTATGTACAGCAACACAGCCAGATTTCAGTAATATTTCTAAAGATATAAGTCTGGAAAATGTAAAAGGGGAACTGATAAATGCGGTAGAGGGAAATTTCACGCAGTTAAAAAGAGTTGAAATAAAGAATTGCTGTGCCATGAAACCATATACAATTGAAAATGCAGCGTCTTTTATATGGGAAAGAAAAGCACAGGTAAACAGTCTTTTAGTTGTCGTAAATAAAATAAAGACAGCGAAAGATTTGTTCCAGTATTTAAAGAAGAATAAGGAGGATGTTGCAACTCAAAATATAGAAAATACCAAAGGTGTTTTAGCCCAGGATACCCGATTGTTCCTTTTAACAGGAGACCAGTGTCCGGAACACAAAAAAGATGTTTTAGACGAATTATTGAAAGCTTTAAAGAAAGGAGAGCAGGTGCTCTGTATCAGTACTTCTTTAATTGAGGCAGGGGTAGATATCAGTTTTGAAGCGGCAATCAGAAATATGACCAAATTAGATTCTATTGTACAGACCGCAGGACGTGTCAATCGAAATGGAGAAAGAGACCTGGGCTATTGTTATGTCATTAATTTAGAAGAGGGCAGCTACGAACATATGTCGGAAATTCGGCTTGGTCAAAAGTGGAGTAATGTTATTTTTTATAAGGCAGAACAGGAGAAAAAGGACATTTTATTACCAGAACTTATGAAAGAATATTTCGATGATTATTATAATGATAATGAATGTAGCGGGAATTTTAAATATCCAATAGATGGAGGCAGAAGAAGTATCTATGAGTTGTTGGCTCTTAAGAGAAATCAAACAGGTCCGAAATTAAACTGGAAGATTCAATTTAAAAGAGCGGCAGAAAACTTTAAGGTCATTGACGAGGATATGACAACAGTTCTTGTTCCATATCTCGAAGAAGGACAGGAGTTAATGAGGCAGATAGAAGATGTGACGGTATATACAAGTATGGCGGAAAGAAAGGAGCTGTTAGAAAAAGCAAAAAAATATTCTTTAAATATTAATCGGTATAAGTTTAGACAAATTTATGATGCTGGTGGAATTACATTTAAAGAAGATATGGGAGTCTACCTCCTTAATTATGCTTTTTATGATGAAAAAGAAATGGGAATTTTATTGGAAGCAGACCCTGATAAATATGTGGTGTAGAAAGAAATATTTATTTAGAATTCTGATAAATATATTTTATAAAAAAGAAACATCTATTTAAGAGGGAATCGTAATGAATATCTATATAGAAAGAGACGGCGTTTTATATAACATAAATCGCCGCATCTAAGATAAAGAGATAATTTCAATCCACATCTATAAAGATGACCTGTTTACTATAACATAAGTAAAAAATTTTTTCAAAAGACTTTACAAAATAGATAGCCAGGTGTATCATAAATTTAACATAAATAGATAGAAGATAAATTTGAAAGGAGGAAGTATGAAACCAAATAGAATTGTTATGAAAGTCTATGGGAAGTATGCTTTATTTACAGACCCCATGACAAAGATAGGTGGAGAAAAAAGCAGCATGATGATTCCAAGTTATGAGACATTGAAAGGAATTGTTTCATCGATGTACTGGAAGCCTTCGTTCAATTGGGTCATAGAATCTGTTAAGGTTTTAAATCCAATTCGTACAGAAAGAAAAGGAATCCGACCGATTAAGTATAATGGAGGAAATGACCTTGCTTATTATACATACTTGTCTGATGTTGCCTATATTATTTCTGCACATTTTGAGTTTAATAAGAGAAGACCCGATTTACAGGAAGATTGGAATGAAAACAAGCATTATTACGTGGCAAAGCGTGCTCTTGAAAAAGGAGGAAGAAGAGATATATTTTTAGGGGCAAGAGAATGTCCCGCCTATATTGAACCAGGAGATATGTCTGAGCCGGGATACTATGATGATAAAGGAACTCTTTCTTTTGGATTAATGTATCATTCTTTATGCTATCCTAATCAGAATGACGAGGGAAATTTATATTCAAGATTCTGGCATCCACAGATGGAGAACGGTATTATTCATTTTTGCCGCCCAGAAGAATGTGAAAATACCATTTTCTTAAGAAAAGGTACGAAAAAAGAACTTAGTAATATTCCAATCTTAGGAGTGGACAAGGAGGAACTTCTTTCTGGATATCAGGAAGGTGGTGAGCTACAATGAGCTGGATGAGAGCGTTGTATGATACTTATGATAATCTGGAATTACAGGAAAAAGAGGGATTGTTAAAGATAGCACATTCCACACAAAAGGCACATCTCGAAGTACAGTTGTCAAAAGATGGAAAAATGATTGCCGTAAGCTTTCTTCCAGTAAAAGATTCAGATACAGTAATTCCTGTAACAGAAGAATCAGCAAGCCGTAGTTCTGGAGCGGCTCCGCATCCTCTTTTTGATAAGATAAAGTATCTTGCTGGTGATTACGAATTATATACGGGAGAAAGTAATGAGGAGCATCATCAAAAATACATGGAGAATTTAAAAAAGTGGTGTGACTCGGAATATGGCGATTATAAGATAGAAGTTCTTTATAAATATTTGCAAGAAAATCGACTAATACATGATCTTGTAGAAAGAGGAATCTTTTCTCTGGATGAAAAACAGTATCTGACTAAAAAATGGGAGAATGCAAGCGAGAAATTAACAGTAGGTGATCAAAAAGATGCCTTTATTCGTTTTCAGGTTGATGGAGTTAACTTATGGGAAGATACTAAGCTGCAGGAAAATTATATCCATTACTATCTGAGTAATGGAGGAGAGATTGGCTTTTGTCAGGTAACAGGAAGGGAAGAAAGGTTATGTGTAAATCACCCTTCTAAAATAAGAAACAGCGGCGATAAAGCAAAGATGATATCTTCTAATGATAAGACAAACTTTACTTATCGTGGACGTTTTCATGATGTTGGAGAAGCATATACTATCAGTTATGAAGCTTCACAGAAAGTTCATAATGCGTTAAAGTGGCTTATAGAAAGGCAAGGAGTTAAAGTAGGAGATAAAGAGTTTGTTCTGTGGGGAGTGAAATCAGAGAATGTACCATCTATTCTGGAAAGTACAGAGGGTGTTGCATCTGCTTATGAAGAAGAGGAAGATATTTTTGCAGCTTTTTATGGAGAAGAAGAGGATAAGACAGTATCAATACAGGAAGATGTAGCCGAACGATTTAACAGAGCAATCAGAGGATATCACGGAAATGTGCGGGCAGACAGCCATTTTGTATTGTTAGGAGTAGATGCAGCAACGACAGGAAGATTATCTGTGATATTTAGCAGAGAATACTTTGGAGCAGATGGAAATGAACTGATCGAACGAATCGAGCAGTGGCACAGAGACTGTGCATGGAATGTTTCTTCTTATAATAAGAAACTGCAGAAACGAGTTTATTTTACAGGAGCACCTTCTCCATATGAAATCGCATTATGTACTTATGGAAGAGAGCAGGGAAATTCTATAAAAGGAACAGATAAAGTGATTGCGAATGCGGTAGAAAGAATTCTGCCATGCATTGTTGATGGAAAAAGAGTGCCGGTAGATATTATGAGAGAGGTTGTGCATCGGGCACAGCATCCGCAAAATTATAAAAGTAAAACTTTATGGCAACAGGTATTATCAGTAGCTTGTGCGTTGACAAGAAAGCATTTGATAGAAAAAGGAGAGGAGTGTTTGGTTATGAAATCACCAGAGAGTTTAGACGCAAAGTGCGGAAGAATGTTAGCTATCGCAGATGCGATTGAAGCGTGGGTATTGCGTGAGGAGAAGATAGACAGAACTACAACGGCAATGCGTTACTACACAAAGTTTTGTGAAAATCCATGTGATACATGGGTGATTATTCAGAAAAATTTAAAACCATATGAAATGAAATTAAGAGGGAGAGCCCGAAACCTCCAGACATTACTTGGAGAAATTTCAGCAACTATTTCTGAAGAAGAATTTCAGCAAAAACGAAATTTAGATGGTACATTTTGTTTGGGATTTGACAGTCAGAGATATGAAATTATTGAGGAAGCAAAGCGAATTAAAAAAGAGAATGATGAGAAAAAAATGAAAAAGTTAGAAGAGGAGGAAAAGTAAATGGGTGTATTACAGAACAAGATTGATTTTGAAGGAATTATCGTAGTAGAGAATGCTAATTGTAACGGGGATCCTTTAAACGGGAACATGCCGCGAGTTACCTATGAAGGATACGGAGAAATGTCCGATGTCTGCATTAAAAGAAAAATACGAAACCGTCTTTTAGATGCAGGAGAAAATATTTTTGTTCAGTCTGATGATAAATGTATTGATAAATGTAAGAGTTTAAAGGCAAGAGCAGAAGCGAATGAAGCTTTTGGGGCAGAACTTAAAAAAGGAAAGAAAGCAGATGCACAAAGAGGATATGAAATTGCCTGTAAAGAGTGGATGGATGTCAGAAGTTTTGGACAGGTATTTGCATTTAAAGGTTCTGATTTATCTTTAGGTATCCGTGGTCCGGTATCTGTTCAGCCAGCTTTCAGTGTAGATCCAATAGATATCACAAGTATGCAGATTACAAAAAGTGTAAATAGTGAAGATAAAGAAGGAAAATCTTCTGATACAATGGGCATGAAGCATCGAGTAGACTTTGGTGTTTACATATTAAAGGGAAGCATTAATGTACAGCTTTCTGAAAAGACAGGTTTTACCGAAGAAGATGCGGAAAAAATTAAAGAAGCTATCCGCACTCTGTTTGTAAACGACAGTTCCTCTGCAAGACCAGACGGAAGCATGGTAATGCATAAATTATACTGGTGGAAGCATAACTGCAAGATTGGACAGTATTCTTCTCACAAAGTGCATAACAGTATTGAGATTAAGAAGAAAGAAGGTGTTCGTAATCCAAGAAAGATAGAAGATTATGAGATTATCTGCCACGAGTTACCTGGACTGGCGGTGGAAGAATATGAAGGTTTATAATGAAGAAGATTATCTGATGCTTTCTGGAATCCAGCATTTTGCATTTTGTCCAAGACAGTGGGCGTTAATTCATATCGAGAATCAATGGGAGGAGAATGTGCGGACAGTGGAGGGAAACATTATGCATAAGCGGGCACATGATGGCCCGCAGATAGAAACGAGAAAAAATCTGGTTGTTTCCCGTCAGATGAAGGTATATTCTAAATATCTTGGAATTAGCGGAATCTGTGATGTGGTAGAATTTAAAAAATGCAAAAAAGGAGAAGAAGGAGTACATTTATATGGAAGAGAAGGACTCTATAAAGTACATCCGGTAGAATATAAAAAAGGAGAACCAAAAGAAAATAATGCTGATCGATTACAGCTTGTGGCGCAGGCGATATGCCTTGAAGAAATGATGTGCACAAGAATAGAAGAAAGTGACTTATATTACGGGACAACAAAACGGAGAGAACATGTGGAAATAACAGATTCTCTTCGTCAGGAAGTGGAAAATATATGTCTACAGATGCATCAGTATTTTGACAGGCAGTATACACCAAATATTAAAAGAACAAAGTCTTGTAATGCCTGTTCACTAAAAAATATATGTCTGCCACAGCTTTCGAAGAAAAAGTCAGTACACAATTACATTTTAAAAACGATAAAAGATGGGGAGTTATGAGAAAATTATTAAATACACTATATGTAACAACTCCAGAACGTTATCTTGCATTAGATGGAGAAAATGTGCTGGTTCTGGAGGAAAAGAAAGTACTTATCCGGCTTCCACTACATAATCTCGAAGGAATTGTGACCTTTGGCTACACTGGAGCAAGTCCGGCATTAATGGGAGCCTGTGCGAAGAGGGGAATTTCCCTAAGTTTTATGAATCCAAACGGACAGTTTTTAGCATCCGTAAGCGGGGAGAACAGGGGCAATGTTATTTTAAGAAAACAGCAGTATAGAATTTCAGACTCGCTGGAAGATAGTATCCCTATTGCCAGAAATATGATTATTGGTAAAATATACAACAGCAAATGGGTGTTAGAAAGAGCGACAAGAGACCATGCCCTGCAGGTTGATGTAGATGCCATCAAAAAAGTGACAGCCAATCTGGACGAACACATCCGGCAACTGCTAGAATGTGATTCAATGGATAGCATTCGAGGAATTGAGGGCAATGCGGCAAGTCAGTATTTTTCTGTATTCGACCAATTGATTCTACAAAATAAAGAAGAATTTTTCTTTGAAAGCAGAAATCGGCGTCCGCCATTAGATAATGTCAATGCCATGTTATCATTTGCATACACATTATTGGCAAATGAATGTGCCGCAGCTTTAACTGCAGTCGGTTTAGATGCTTATGTCGGTTTTCTTCATACAGACCGACCGGGAAGAACCTCTTTAGCATTAGATTTAATGGAAGAATTAAGAGCTGTATATGCAGACCGTTTTATATTAACATTAATTAATAAAAAGACGATTAAACCGGAGCATTTTGTAAAAAAGGAAAATGGAGCGGTCTTAATGAACGATACAGGACGCAAAACAATGATTAGTGCGTGGCAGGGCAGAAAACGAGATAAAATCAAACATCCATTTCTCGGTGATAAAATAGAATGGGGTCTCATACCTCATGTTCAGGCGTTATTGTTAGCCAGATTTATTCGCGGGGATTTGGATGAATATCCTGTTTTTTGTGGAAATAAGAGGTGAGAAATGCTTGTATTAATAACATATGATGTAAATACAGAGACAGCTTCAGGGAAAAAACGTTTAAGAAAAGTAGCAAAAGAATGTCAGAATTACGGACAAAGAGTTCAAAATTCTGTTTTTGAATGCATTATGGATAATGCAAAAGCAAAGGAGGTAAAAGCAAAACTACTCGAAATAATTGACATGGATAAAGATAGCCTAAGATTCTATTATCTGGGTAATGTTTACAAAAATAAAGTAGAACACTACGGAACGAAACAAAGCATTGACTTAGAAGGAACCTTAATTATTTGATTCCAGGTCACAAAATAAACTGTCGCATCTGCGATAAAATCCCTTTTTTGAAAATCTTTCTAAATTTAGATATAGTCAAATATAGAAAGAAAAAGTTTCTTATTATCTCTGTTAAAAAGGAGTGCCTTGAAATAAAATATAGAAAATATTAAATAATGGAACATAGTGCGAATCATAAGCTACGCAAAAAACGCAAGGCATTCGCACTCGAAAAAGGGGAAATAGTACAATATATTGCGATATAAAGCTAAAAATGGTGGACAAAAAAGTTGTTGAGACTAGATATGCACATGATAGCTGGGGTATTACAATATGTTGCGGTCGCCTCCTTCGCGGAGGCGTGGATTGAAAAGTATATGGGCGGCTCATATGTGTGCCTTGCAGAGTCGCCTCCTTCGCGGAGGCGTGGATTGAAAAATGAGTATGATTATGGTATGCCAGAAGACCACAAGTCGCCTCCTTCGCGGAGGCGTGGATTGAAAATTGACAGAAACGACATTCCTGTTGAGTCTATAGGTCGCCTCCTTCGCGGAGGCGTGGATTGAAAATATAATGTAGAACTCTATAATGAGGAGTTCTTAAAGTCGCCTCCTTCGCGGAGGCGTGGATTGAAAACGTTTTTATCAATAGTTGCATTCATTTCGTCCTGTCGCCTCCTTCGCGGAGGCGTGGATTGAAAAAAGGTATCAAGTGGCTGATTGGATGGTTGGGATATGGTCGCCTCCTTCGCGGAGGCGTGGATTGAAAAAGAATTTTCTCCGATCTACGCTATCTTGGAATCGGTCGCCTCCTTCGCGGAGGCGTGGATTGAAATTTTACTCGTTCAGAAATCAGTAAAATTAATGCATGGTCGCCTCCTTCGCGGAGGCGTGCATTGAAATAGGTAATCCGCACTGCAGTTCTCGTTGTTGTTACGTCGTCTCTTCGCAGAGATACAATTACAATTCCTTACAAAATAACAAATGTATTGATGAAAAATTCTACAAACATTTTATGATGGCAGTGCTATTTGACTGCTTTGCCTTTGTATATTAATTTTAAGCATGTCGTTCTTATAATAAGCATCTTCTTTAATTTTTCTTTCTCAAAAAGAGCATAAAAATAACACGTCCGATATATCGAGCGTGCTAAAATTCAAATTTATTATTTTTCTTTCTTCTGACTTTCCGCAATTTTATCTTTAATCGCCAAATACCAAACATTATTTGCGTTATCGAAATACGGACAATTATAATCTTTGGCATCCGAATATTTCTTTGGCATTTTTCCGTATGCTTTACATACTGTTAAATCTCTATTCTCATCAAAATCTGATTTTTTACAAGCATCACATAATGGTATTGGACTTACAACCTGAGCCATGCCTGGGAAATCTTCAAAACTTGGTCCTGTTTCTATTTCGCAATATTTTCCATCATCATAATAATAGCCCTTCTCCTTCATTAGAGTACCTCCGCTTTTATATAATACCTACCATTCTCCTTTTTGATATCTTTTATTATATAGCGCAATCCTCTTTTAAACAATACTTCCTGTTGATTTTACAGATGACAATTTATCAAGCAGTTTCCCATCTACTTAAAAACATATATTCTGCATTCTAATTTCGTCTATCTGTCTGTCCACCCAACGAATTAAACGGCAAACACCCCATCAAATAGTCTCTTTTGTATAAAAAAATTAAAATTATCGTGAATGTTGCAAAAAAATACAGTCCATGATAAATTTTTGCAAAAAAATGACGGAAAAATATAGCATTTTTTATTTATTTGTGCTATACTCATATTGCGCGTGAGGAAAGCGCATAAAGTAATGTTGATAGTTAATTGAAGGAGGAACACAACAATGGCAAAATGGGTATATCTGTTTACAGAAGGCGATGCCACAATGAGAAATCTTCTTGGTGGTAAAGGAGCCAATCTGGCTGAGATGACAAATATTGGATTACCTGTACCACAGGGATTCACAATTACAACAGAGGCTTGTACTCAGTATTATGAAGATGGTCGTGAGATTAACGATGAGATTCAGGGACAGATTAATGAGTATATCGTAAAGATGGAAGAGATTACAGGAAAGAAATTCGGAGATAAAGAGAATCCGCTTCTTGTATCAGTTCGTTCAGGTGCCCGTGCTTCCATGCCAGGTATGATGGATACTATCCTTAACTTAGGTCTTAATGAGACAGTAGTTGAAACTATTGCCGCTAAATCCGGAAACCCACGTTGGGCTTGGGATTGCTACAGAAGATTTATTCAGATGTATTCTGATGTAGTTATGGAAGTTGGTAAAAAGTATTTTGAAGAATTAATCGATGAGATGAAAGCTAAAAAAGGTGTAAGTCAGGACGTTGATCTTACAGCAGAAGATTTAAAAGAGCTTGCATCTCAGTTTAAGGCTGAATATAAAGAGAAAATCGGCGAAGATTTCCCAGATGATCCTAAGAAACAGTTAATGGGAGCTATCAAAGCCGTATTCCGTTCATGGGATAACCCACGTGCTAATGTTTACCGTCGTGACAACGATATCCCTTATAGCTGGGGTACTGCTGTTAACGTACAGAGTATGGCATTTGGTAACATGGGAGATGACTGTGGTACTGGTGTTGCATTTACTCGTGATCCTGCTACAGGTGAGAAGAAGCTTATGGGAGAATTCCTTACAAACGCACAGGGCGAGGACGTAGTTGCCGGTGTTCGTACACCAATGCCAATCGCTCAGATGGAAGAGAAGTTCCCAGAAGCATTCGAACAGTTCAAACAGGTTTGTAAAACTCTTGAAGATCACTATAGAGATATGCAGGACATGGAGTTTACTGTTGAGAATAAGAAGTTATACATGCTTCAGACACGTAATGGTAAGAGAACAGCACAGGCTGCTTTAAAGATTGCCTGTGATTTAGTAGATGAGGGAATGAGAACAGAAGAAGAGGCTGTTGCAATGATTGACCCTCGTAACCTTGATACATTATTACATCCACAGTTTGATGCTGCTGCATTAAAGGCTGCAACACCAATGGGTAAAGCACTTGGAGCTTCTCCTGGAGCTGCTTGTGGTAAGATTGTCTTCACTGCTGAAGATGCTAAAGCTTGGGCAGAGAGAGGGGAAAAAGTTGTTCTTGTTCGTCTTGAGACATCCCCAGAAGATATCGAAGGTATGAAGAGCGCTCAGGGTATCCTGACAGTTCGTGGTGGTATGACATCTCACGCAGCAGTAGTTGCTCGTGGTATGGGTACTTGTTGTGTATCCGGTTGTGGTGACATCGTAATGGATGAAGAGAACAAAAAATTCACATTAGCTGGAAAGGAATTCCACGAAGGAGATGCCATTTCTCTTGATGGTTCTACAGGTAACATCTATGATGGAATTATTCCTACAGTAGACGCTACAATCGCTGGTGAGTTCGGCCGTATCATGGCTTGGGCAGATAAATACAGAACAATGGGTGTTCGTACGAACGCTGATACACCTTCAGATGCTAAGAAGGCTCGTGAGCTTGGAGCAGAAGGTATCGGACTTTGCCGTACAGAGCATATGTTCTTCGAAGGTAACAGAATTGATGCATTCCGTGAAATGATCTGTTCTGATACAGTAGAAGAAAGAGAAGCTGCACTTGATAAGATTCTTCCATATCAGCAGGGAGACTTTGAGCAGTTATTTGAAGCTATGGAAGGTAATCCTGTAACAATTCGTTTCTTAGATCCACCACTGCATGAGTTCGTACCTCAGACAGAAGAAGATATTAAGAAACTTGCGGATGCACAGGGTAAATCAGTAGAAACTATTAAAGCTATTATTGAAAGCCTGAAAGAGTTCAACCCTATGATGGGACATCGTGGATGCCGTCTGACAGTAACATATCCAGAAATCGCTGTTATGCAGACAAAAGCAGTTATCCGTGCAGCATTATCTGTACAGGCTAAACATGCTGACTGGACAATCGTTCCAGAAATCATGATTCCATTAGTAGGTGAAGAAAAAGAATTAAAATACGTTAAGAAGATCGTTGTTAAGACAGCAGACGAAGAAATCAAAGCTGCTGGTTCTGACATGAAATACGAAGTTGGTACTATGATTGAGATTCCTCGTGCAGCATTATTAGCTGACGAAATCGCTAAAGAAGCTGAGTTCTTCTGCTTCGGTACAAACGACTTAACACAGATGACATTCGGTTTCTCACGAGATGATGCTGGTAAGTTCTTAGACGCTTACTATGATGCTAAGATTTTCGAGAACGATCCATTTGCTAAACTTGACCAGAATGGTGTTGGTAAGTTAATGGATATGGCAGTTAAATTAGGAAAAGGTCAGAGACCAGAATTACACTGTGGTATCTGTGGAGAGCATGGTGGAGATCCATCATCCGTAGAATTCTGTCATAGAATTGGATTAGATTACGTTTCCTGTTCACCATTCCGTGTACCTATCGCAAGATTAGCAGCAGCACAGGCAGCGATTGCGGAAAAGAGGAAATAGGAATAGACATGTAGTGGGGCAAAGTAAAATATCCTGTTAAGGGGCAAAACTGACAGCCTCTAATAGAAAGAAAAACCTTGAAAGTCTGAAAGATCAGGCTTTCGGGGTTTTTGTTATATAGGATATATATGGAATGAAAGCAAGAAACTGTTTTTAAGTTTGGAGTGCAAAAATGTCAAAATTTAAAGATAGATTTCATCTAACACCAGAACAGAGTTTATTTTTGGCAAAAAAGAAGTGGGACGAAAATGTATATTGCGGTATGAAAATGGAAAACCGGGCAGTTACATTTCCCCAAACTCAAACTATATTAAATGGAATAAATGTTCCTAACGTGCAACTTGATGATATTCAGGCGATTTTAAACATGCGTGATGCGTGGCGGTTTTTGCTAAATACTGTAAATGAAACAGTAACGCTTGAATATTGGTGCAAATTAAACGAATATATTGCTAGAAATGAGGCTCTTGAATGGGGAAAGCTGCGTACCGGGAGTGTTGGGATTTCAGGAACGGATTATGAACCGCCTGTACCTGAGAAGAAAAAAGCAACAGATGAATTGAACGGCATTTTAAATGATGCGAAGATCTCTGCGACAGATAAAGCATTAAAGGCTTTTACATGGGGCACAAGAGGGCAGTTCTTCTGGGATGGGAACAAGCGTACTAGTTTGTTACTTGCCAATAAGATATTGGTTTCTTCTGGTGCTGGGATTCTAACAATTACGGATAAATATATGGAGCAGTTTAATTCGTTATTGCTGAGTTATTATAATACCGGTAATGATGCGGAATTAAAGCAGTTCTTATATGATAACGCCATACATGGAATCAGATTTTGAAATGGTGGCGAAATTGCAGTATTCCTAAACAGCGTTCTAACGCAATAATGACCTTGAAAGTTTGAAAAATTCGGCTTTCAGGGTCTTTTTTAGTATATGACATAGAAAAGAACCTTGAATTATGTGATATTCCTAAAAACGATTCTCCCTAAACATAACAAGGCAAAATAAAAAAGAGAGGATCAACCAATGAAAGAAAACAAGAAATTAGAAACAACTAACACAGAAATCGTGGCACAAACACCACTTATCCAAATAACTGACAACCGAAGAGAAATAACCGAATTAACAGATGCCGAAATAAAAGAAATAGAAAAAGAACTTGAACAATATGATAAATGTATGTGGCGGCATTTGGAGCAGCTTCAAAAATTCAAACATATAGGTGGGGAAATCCCAAAGGATGTGCCGTTTACTGAGTATTCCGCTTACATCCATCAGAATTTCCGCAATCCTAAACCCAGAAAAGAATGGACAGCCAGGGACTATAAAGTGGAGGCATCTAAGGAAAGAAGACTTATGGTAGCATTTGCAATCAGGAACAATGGCTATAAAGAGCCATTAACAGACAGGCAGAAACGTGTTGTGGAACGAGTCCGAAACGGCACAGATTTTCATGTTTCATTTGAGAAACTTTGGGAACTCCTTAAATAATTGAATATAAGGGGATAAAATATCATATTCCGCATATAACTTTGCAAGATCTTCTTTATCCTCAGTAATTCTAGCGTGATGGATGTCAGCAACTAGACTTTTACGATAACATTTGACTGCTTATACAATTTTATCATCGAAAATGATAGCAATATACCAATACAGGAGAGAAAGAGAGTATATTAAACGTGCGATATATCTACATGACAACTATATATAATAATGTTATAATATAAATAAATGAAATAAATGTTATATTAAAATTCTGGAGGGAAGGAGAGAAGAGGAACCAATGCCTGAAATTAGTTTGTTTTATGGAATACGAATTACGATGTATTGGAGTGACCATAATCCGCCACATTTCCATGCAGAATATGGAAGTAATAAAGCGGTAATATTGATTGAAGAGGGAACAATTGGTGAAGGATATTTGCCGAAACGGCAGTTAAAATTTGTACTTGCATGGGCAGAAATTCATAAAGATGAATTAATGCAAAACTGGGAATTATCAAAGGATAATAAGCCATTAAATAGAATTAATCCGTTAATTTAAAAGAGGTGAAGTATATGAACAATAGTAAACTTGATTCAAGGTTTTATCCAGAGGTATATCAGGCAGTGGCAGGAAATAATTATACAGTATATGCTTATTTGAATGATGGCAGTGTACGGGAATTTGATGTTAAACCACTGATAAAGCAGGGTGGTATCTTCAAAAAAATTGAGGATAAAGAGATATTTAAAAATACGCTGACAGTTTTAAACGGCACAGTTGCGTGGGATATAGCCGGAAACAGGAATGAGTATGAATGTATTGATATTGACCCTATGACAATCTTTAAGTCGCCAATAGTGCCAGATATTCCTGAGATTTAGCAGTTCTGGAACAATAACAAAAAGGGAGTGTGAGATATGGACTGGAATCTTAAAATAACGGACATGGAAGGACATACACCAGAACACTCTAGCGTAATCGTAAATTTTATTGCGGCAATCAGGCAACAGTTAAAGAATAGTACATGCTATGTATATTCAGATAATATTCAATATCATTTCAAGGATAATCAGGGCAATAACAGGATTATTATTCCTGATGCATCTATAAACTGCCGAACAAAGTCAAGACGTGGAAATACTTTTACGGATGCACCACGTTTTGTTATGGAGGTTTTGTCACCCTCAACAGAAAAATATGATCGAACAGAGAAAATGCAACTATATTGTGAGCAGGAGATTGAAGAATATTGGATTGTTGACTGGCATAAGAAAACAGTTGAAATGTATGAATTGGATTACGAAGGTAAACTCCCAAAATATTATCTTCAAAAAACAATCACAGAAGAAAATAAGGAAGAGTTGCAACTACTTCATTTTCCCAAAATAAAGATAACCTTTGACGAACTATTTGAGGAAATTGATTAAATCTGGAGGTGTTCTATGAATGGTGATAAAGCTTATCTAAGCAACGATAAGGATATGATAAAATTTCAATATGGGGATAAAATCGTTCGATTTCGTGGGGCATATTCGTTGGAAAGATTTACGGCTGTGAAAGAATGGGATAATGGATATTTAGTGGTAATGGCGAAATACCGGCACAATAAAGAACCAGAAGAGGAATATATTGATTTAATTCCTATTTTAAGGGATTTGTATATTGATGCAGCACATTTTTTGAAACCTATTAAAGAAGTCCGGTTGGCTTATGAAGAAAATTGAAGAAAGTGTGGGTAAGGTGATGAAGGTGAGGTGAGTGGAAGGGTACTAACGGAAAAGAATTTCAAGAAATGAGAAATAGGTATGTGGAGCGAAAAAAGGCTTCAGGACGTAGATAAAATTGTAGTTTTATTGAGATTTAAAAATCAGTTTCACTATTACCATGTCTATTCATGTGAGGATACGGATTTTGCCTTTTGAAAGGATATAGGGGTTTGCCCCGGTACAAGACAATCATATATTTACCTCTGTACGCTAATGGTAACTAAAGCAGATGTGCAGGCCTTTATGGCTGAACGTTCAGAGTATACAAAAGCGAACAGATTTGAAGATATTGAAGTAAAAGTCTATATATAAAGTTCTGCGAGGGAAAGCAACATTGCTTTCCCTCGTTTCATGTTTGGGAATAAACCCTAATTATCAGGGTTTGTTCCTTTTTTTATTTTCATTATACGAGGAGGTTTATTATGAACAGGATAACATTAAATTTAGAAAACATAAAAACCTAGAGTTAAATCTATTTACATATTATATAAAATTTAACTCTGAAAAGATAAAATTAAGGAGAGATTGATTATGAAAGTATATGTAGTAGCAAATTTAAAAGGTGGCGTTGGAAAAACCACCACAACAGTAAACGTAGCTTATACATTTTCGGAAATGGGCGGAAGAGTATTAGTTATTGACCTGGATCCACAATGTAACTGTACAAGATTTTTTGCAAAGGTAAACGGATACAGTAAAACGGTAAGAGATGTTCTTGAGAATCCTAAAGGGATAAATAGTGCAGTCTATCGTACAAAATACCAGGATATAGATATTGTGAAAGGTTCTGTTAAGATCACAGAGCAAAAGACTCCATGGAGACTGAAAGAAGCGTTAGGATATTTAAAGAAAGACTATGATGTCTGCCTGATTGATACCCGCCCTGTATTTGATATGCTGACAATGAATGCATTGTATGCTGCGGATGTGTTCCTTACCCCAGTGAAATTTGATAACTTCTGCCGGGATAATCTTACAATGGTGGAAGATGCTTACCATGAGATCTTGGAAAACAATCCAGATCTGGAGTGGAAGATATTCGCAAACATGGTGTCGAACACCAAAGCACAGAAATTATCTTCAGAGGATCTGATCGCTAAGCATGATTATCCGTTTATGCAGTCATGTATCAGCCGTACAGCGATTGTTGATAATGCGTTATCCCTTTATAAGCCGGTGGCAAAGCATCGTGTTATGAGTAATGTAGCACAGGATTTTGTAGATCTGGTGGAAGAACTTCTTGAGGATTAGGGGGTATCGGTTATGGCAAAGCTTGGGAATATATTTAACAAGGAAGAGATAAAAAAAGAAGAGCAGCATCCACGCAGAATAATCAAATGGATACATTACTCAAAATTAAAAGAAAATGTAGAACAGTATTGTCCGGCACGTGATAAGGAAGAGATAGAATCACTTGCAGATTTAATTCAGGCTACAGGAGAAGTGATTGAGAATTTATCAGTAAGCAAGCTAGATACAGATGAGTATAAGATTATTGCAGGACATAAGCGCTGTCAGGCTTGTAAATTGCTTGTTGAGGAAAGGGGATTAAAAGAATTTGCTTTTCTTCCATGCATTGTTAATAATGTCAGTGCGGTGCAGGAAAGTTTTCGTGTAATGGCTTCAAATGGATACCACACGAAAAAACCGTATGAGTTGATGCATGAGATCACAGAGATGGAAAAACTTTTAAGAGAGCATCCAGAAGAATTCCCTCCATCTTTACAGAAAGGAAGGATGGTAGAACGCTTATCAAAAAAAATGGGGATTGCAAGGGCTACGGTACAGGAATATCAGCAGATCTCCAGAAATTTACTTCCAGAGGCAATGGAAAAATTTAAGGAAGGGGAGATAGAAAAATCTGCCGCACTCACTTTGGCGAGGCTGCCGGAAAAGATGCAGAAGGAAGTGATCGAACAGGGAATTACAAAAAATGTGGATATAGAAGAATATAAACAGAAGAATTTAGAACCGGGTGCGGTAGAGATACGGGTATCGTACCAGCTGTTGGGTATAGATGAATATGACAGGTCTACTGTCTCCAGAAAAGCACTTGTAAAGTTCTTAAAAGGGAGATATGGGAGTACTTCCTATGAAATATCACAAGGGGAGATCAGAATCTCCTGCTCGGATAAAAACATCAGTATCTCAGAGAAATCCATTACATGGGAACGGTATGTGACCCTGCTTGACCAGTACTGCCCAAAAGAAGAAAAAGAAGAGCCAGAGCTTGTAGAAAGGAGGGAAGAACAAAGAGATATGGTGCCAGAAATAGAAACAGAAGAAACAGACTGCAAAGAGCCTGCCGGAAAGTCGGACAGGGAAATTTCCGTCCCGATGGATGAATTAGTGGAAGAAGGAAGGAAAGAAACAGCAGGATTAACCCGTCAGGAATATATGAATTCTTTAGATATAAAAGGGGTTTCCAGTTATATCAGCCACTTTCTTTCCGAAGAGATTCTGCGGTGTCCGGCATTGATTGAAAAATGGCTAAAGGACTGCGTAAACGAAGAAGGACAGTCCGTATAAAAGATTAGTATTACAGACATTCTGCCTGCCGGATGGAGAAGACCATGCCGTAGCTGCAAAAGCACAGGCAGAATTCGCACACTTTTTGTGTGCAGCATATACTTTCATGTAAGGGGGAGATCCCTTTCCAGGATATTCCCCTTTACATTGGAAAAGAAAAGAGAGGAGAAAAAAAGATGAGATTGGACTATTTTTACAATACAGAGGGAGAAAATTTCCGCTTTTACCAGATCCCGGCATTGCTTTTGGAGGAAGAGGAGTACAGGGGGATCAGTGATACTGCGAAAATATTATATGGAGTATTATTATCCAGGCTGGCATTATCAAGGAAAAATAGCTGGATCGAAAAAGATACCGGCCGCTTATATATCACATACAATTTGAAACAATTGGTAGAAAAACTGGGACGTAGTGACCGTACGATCAGCAAAGCAATGAAACAGCTTTCCGAAGTTGGACTGATCGAGAAGAAAAAAAGAGGCCAGGGTAAGCCAGACATTATTTATGTGATGAACTTTACGGCTGTCTATAAAGAAGGTGCAAAAGAGATTGTCCCTGAAGAACAGATGAAGCAGGATTCACATATGGATAAGATGCAAGGAAATAAAAGAGAAGAAACTATAGCAGAGACAAGCGTTACAGGAAAGGAAGCTAAAAGGGGAGATTCCAGAAGCGAAGAAATTACGATTCTGGAAAAAAGACATGCGAGAGAGTTTTACAGAAAAAAGATACGGCATCAGTTAGAATATGAAATATTGATGCAACGGCACAAAACGGATAAAAATATAATAGATGCTATGATAGAGATAATGGCAAATGTTTATATCTCAGACAGGGATACATATAAAATATCAGGGGAAGAAATCCCAGTAAATGAGGTGCAGAACCGGATAAAGACATTAAATGTACAACATATAGAGTATATCATAGAATGCCTTAACCGGAATACAAGAGAGATCCGAAAGCCGGATAATTACCTGTTAGCATCGCTGTATAATGCTCCGCTGACAATAGGGCTTTATTATAAAGCACAGGTACAGCATGATTTTAAAATGGAGAATACGGTAGTTTAGTGTTCCGATATTTTTCAGGAGCGAAAAGATTACGGTTCCAGAAGCGAAGAAATTACGATTCTAAAGGCGAAGAGATTACGTTTCCAGAAACGAAAGAGTTACCTGCAAAATATATAGAGCCAGATATATAAAATAATATATATAATAACCTATCTATCTATCTGGTTTGATATGGATAAGATGGGATAAAAAAACAGACCGTCTTAGAAACGGTCTGCGAGATTGGATCATGCTGAAAACTTTTCAGCAAATCCAGTATAGACCACACAGAAGGATCATGTCAATAGCTCCGACAGAGGAATTTTATAAATACATGGTCAAAATGGGAAATCTATATGTGTGTTCATGATCTGTGAAATGTACTGAAATCCAGCACAAAAAATAATAAGGAGAAAAATACAGTATGGGAAAGATAAGAGATTTTTTTTACCTACTGACCATTGCCGTATTGATCAGTCTGTCAATGATCTTTATAGGGACAGCATTCAGGGAAGAATATCCATTATGGAAAAACCAAAAAATATTAGAAGACCTGCGATCCGATGTAAAAGCAGAGGAAACAGGTGATGAAGATCCCGGCATAGACTGGGAAAAATTAAAAAAAATAAATCCCGACATTGTTGGATGGATAAAAGTTCCGGGAACTAGGATTGATTATCCTGTTTTACAGGGAAGCAGATGGAATGAATATCTCCATAAAGATTATAAGGGGGAATACTGTTATGCCGGTTCCATCTTTCTTCAGCCAGAAACATCGTTTGAGGACAAGCATTTGATTCTTTATGGTCATAATATGCGTACAAGATCTATGTTTGGTTCGCTTCATGAGTTTGAATCAGAAGATTTTTATAAAAAAAATAACAAGATATATCTGTATCAGCCGGAAAAAGTAATGAAATATACAGTATATAGTGTATATGACTGCCTGGATAAAAGTATAACATACCTAACGGATTTCACAGGGGACAAGAAGGATAACAGATGGCTGGATTGGTTATCTATGACGATAGAAAAAAACGCTTACTACCCTATTAAAAAGAAACCGAAAAAAGATGGACAGATCCTTACGCTGTCTACTTGTTCTGGAAAGAAAAAAGGGGATGATTACCGACTGGTAGTAAATGCTGTTATAAAATGATCATTTATAAGAAAAATTAAGAGGGATACCTTCAATATAAAGAAGAAGTATCCTATTTTTATGCCCGCCTGCGGAGATGGTGTATTCCCCGGCATCATTGTCCGTTGCTTCAAAAGCACAGGTGGGATTTGCACAGCAAAAATCCCCAATCATTGTTGTGCATAAGGAGTATCTTGATCCCCAATAGAGATACTCCTTTTTATCAAAATAAATGGATCAAATCATCTGAAAATAGTGTGGAAGTAAAAAGAAATACATGATATAGTAGACAGGCAGAGGAACATTGTAAAATGTAGGTCTGCTTTATAACCGGCAGGGTAGCTGCCTCCTGTTCTGGAGAATACCAGAAAGGGGGCGTATATTTATGAGTACATATGAGGAATTTAATATAATATTAACGGTTGCGTTATTGATAGTTGCGATTCTGAATTTGAAAAATAAATAAGCTG
>OGRG01000328.1_pt1 | contig 45169 bp, 43 predicted proteins | sample 1553501 | NCBI WGS metagenome assembly OGRG01 (sample SAMEA2580018, study PRJEB22360) | human gut metagenome | biome: human gut; feature: human-associated habitat; material: faeces | place: Denmark | collected 2008/2010 | reverse complement strand
TCCGAAATCTAACAAAAACCGTTCCAGCTTGGTGGCAGCCGTAACTGTTCCCTCTGGTGTCTGAATGCGTTCGGCAGTTTCCCGAATGTAGTCAATGACTTTTTGCGTGGGATTCATCGTTTCGCATTCCTGTGCGAAATAGCCGATTTGTACGGTGTCGCCCCATGTAATTGTACCGCTGTCCGGTTGCAGAATGCCGGCAAGCAGTTTCAGCAGCGTGGATTTTCCAGCACCATTTCGTCCAATGATACCGATTCGAGCCGCACGGGGCAGCTGATAGGAGAAGTCCTGCAAGAGTACATTCCCTTGTATGGATTTTGTGAGGTGTTCCAGTTCGATGGTTTTCTTTCCCAGTCGGGAAGAAACCGATTGCAGCTGTAAGGATTCTGTTTCCACGGGCTTTTCCCGATTTTCCAAGGCATAGAACCGCTCCATGCGGTCTTTGGACTTTGTTCCTCTTGCCCGAACGCCTCGCCGCATCCATTCCAGTTCCTGGCGGTAAAGAGTGCGGTTTTTCCGTTCTCGTGCTTCCGCATCGGCTTCCCGCTGAGCTTTCTGCTCTAAGTATTCGGAATAATTTCCACGGGAAACGAACAGGTTTCCACGGTCAACTTCCACAATCTGGTTTGTAATGCGATTCAAAAAATAACGGTCATGTGTCACCATGACAATCGCACCCCGATATTTTTTCAACTGGTCTTCCAAGAATTGTACCGTTTCATAGTCGATGTGGTTGGTTGGTTCGTCTAAAAGCAAGACATCACTGGGCTGAATCCATGCCGCCGCAATGCCAGCTCTTCGCCGTTCTCCGCCGGAAAGTGTGCTGATGTCGCTGTCCACGTTGGAGATACCAAGTTGCTGCAAAATGGATTTGGCTTCAAATTCTTTTGCCGATTTCAAGTCTGCTGGCAAATGTGCCATGACTTGTTCCAAGATGCTGCCATGTTCTGCAAAATCTGGAATTTGCGGTAGGTAAGAAATCCGGATGCCTTTGGTGCGGATGACTGTTCCGCTGTCCGGTTCTTCCACACCGGCAAGAATCCGCAGCAAGGTAGATTTTCCCGTCCCGTTGATGCCGACAATGCCGACCCGATCGCCTTCGTTGAGAAAAAACGAAACGTCATTCAAGACGGTTCGTTCCAGATAAGTTTTTGAAAGATTTTGTGCAGATAATAAAATCATGCTGGATTCCCTTCTTTTGATGTAAGTGATGCAGGCTCTGCGAGTGGCAGATTCCGGACGCTCTTTCGATGAATCATCGTTCCGCTGACAACAATATGCCGGATGGGTATTGCAGGGTTTTTAATGCGAGCTAATAGCTGTCGCACGCCTTTTTTTGACATTAAATTGATATCAACTGCATATGTAGTGATTGGCGGATTTGACAATTCCGCAAAAATAAAATCATCAAATCCAACAACAGAAATATCATTTGGAATGGAAAAGCCAGCCTTTTGCAGGAGACTGATCAAGATATAAGCAGTCGAATCGCAGTTGCAGGCAAATGCAGTTGGCATTTTAGAGAGTTTTTCGAGAGAGATTGCAATTTTTCCCTCAGCATCTCGGTCAGGCAGCACTTGTTTTTCTGTCACGAGAATGCCAGCTTCCCGCATGGCACGGCAGTAGCCATAGTAGCGGTCTAAAATGCTGCTGGTTTCTTCGATAGAGCCGACAAAGGCAATTTCTCTGTGGCCAGCTTGCAGGAGATGTTTGGTCATGAGATACATGCCATAATAGCCGTCTGAAATGACGGAATCCTGCTGCAATTCTGCTTGAAACGCATCTAAAACTAAGCATGGAACAGAAGCTTGTTCCAGCATCTTATAGTAGGAGAGTGAAAATTTTCCTATGACGATGCAGCCTTGAATCCGATTTTCTGCAATCAAACGGGGCATTGTACAGGTTTGTTCAGCGGATTCTGAAATGACTTCCAAAATGCCGATGTGATTGCCTTGTGAAAGATGAAACAGCACACGCTCATACATTGCCCAGTAAAAAGACTGTCCTTTTTCAATATAGCGGTAGGAGGTAATGATACCAATGGTATAGCAGGGCGTCTGTTCCTGCTTATTTTTTTGAAACTGATAGCCCATTTCTACCGCAAGTTTCTGTATTTTTTTCCGCAATTCTTCGCTGACGCCATCTTTTCCCGCCAGTGCTTTGGAAACGGTTACAGTACTGATTTGTAGTTGTTCTGCGATATCGGACATCCGAACGGCTTTTGCCAAGTAAGTCACATCCTTTTGGAATGCAAGCGGAGAAATTACCCCTGCATCCGCATCTTTTTAAATTTAATTTTAACTAAATTATATCAAACCTGTCCAATTTGTCAAGGGCAGCCGCCTGCAATTTTAGAAATTTTACAATTCCACAGGCGAATAGCGAGGAAATTAGTTGTGAAAATCAAAAAAATTAGCTAAAAAAGAATCGGTATTTGCAACGAATCACAAAAAATGTGGCTGATAATTGTTGAATATGTGCAAAACAGCCATGTGAAATTTGTTCAGAAAAGAGAAAAGCATGATTTTAGCTAAAAAATAGTTGACATTTGCAGAAAAATAAGCTAAAATAAAAGCACAGATTAAGTAAACACGAAACACCAGTACAGAAAGGAATGGTTTCTCATGAAAAAATGGATCGCACTCGCAACAGGATTATCGCTGGTACTCAGCGGATTTGCAGCAGCTGGCTTCCAGCCCAGCAAGGTACAGGCTGCCGACCGAACAGGCTTTGTACAGACCGACGGCACACAGTTTTTGTTAGATGGTTCTACCTTCTATTATGCCGGAACGAACAACTATTACCTGAACTTCAAGCCACAATATGAAGTCGATCAGGTTATGGAAGATGCCGCAGCAATGGGCTTGAAAGTCATTCGTACCTGGGGCAATCTGGATGCCGGTGTCAAGACCGACAAGGTGAACAAAGATGGATACACCGTTTTCACGGACAGCGTAGACGGTTCTGGGGAAAAGGAAGGCGTTTACTACCAGTACTTTGATGCTGACCTTGGAAGACCAGTGGTCAATGAGGGAAAAGACGGCTTGCAGAAGTTGGACTACGCCATCTATAAGGCAGAGCAGGAAGGTGTCCGGCTGCTGATTACGTTCACCAACAACTGGGAAGCATTCGGCGGGATGAACCAGTATGTAAAGTGGGCAAAGCTTGCTGGAGAGAACGTCACAGGGCACGATGATTTCTATACCAATGAAACCATCAAGGGTTGGTATAAGGATTACATTAAAACATTGCTGAATCATGAAAATGTGTATACCGGAGTCAAATATAAAGATGACCCGACCATCTTCTCCTGGGAACTGGCAAACGAACCACGTTGTGAATCGGATGCCGGATGTGAAAATCATGTTGTAGAAAATTGGGCATCTGAAATGAGTGCCTATGTAAAGTCCATTGACTCCAATCATATGTTGGCAGTCGGCGATGAAGGATTTTACAACTACGGTTACAATGATTTTCCGGAGGGCGACCACAAGTATGTTTATCATGGCAGTTCCGGTATGGACTGGTTGAGCCTGACAAATTTGCCGAATATCGACTACGGAACGATTCATGTTTACTGCGATCAATGGGGCTTGACCAAGGAACAGGGAAACTTCTGGTTCAAGAAGCATGGCGAAGATGCAGCAGCAATGAATAAACCTGTTATCGTAGAAGAATTTGGATGGAAAGACAAGAGTGAACGAGCAGACGTTTACAATGAATGGTTTGACATCTTCGAGGGGAACACCTATGAGGGCGTTGAATATGCCGGAACGAATTACTGGATGCTGGCATCTCTGACCGGAGATGGAACACTGTATCAGGATTATGACGGCTATACTGTTTATTATAAGGGCGATGCAAAGGGCAACCCGACACAGGATGCTTGCGATGCCATCATGGCACACGCACAGCGGATGGATGCCAAGAATACACAGAACAGCGTTTCCCCGAAGAAAGCAAATTTTGATATTGTAAAGCCGGCAGACATCCAGCTGCGGACAACGATGGAACTGGGCAGCGTTTCTGGTGTACAGTTTGGTGACAAGATGTTGACAGAGGGCACAGATTATACGGTGGAAGACAATGTGATTACGATTTCTGCAAAGGTTCTGGAGGGTCTGGAACTGGGCAACTATAAGATTACCATTTTGACCACCGACGGCAATCAGCCAACTGTTTTAGTGAGCGTGATTGACTCCAACGCAGAAACGCAGAAAAAAAGTGTGATTGACAACTTTGAATCCTATGCAGATAATGCAGAATTGGCAGCTGCTTACCACCGGAACAGCAGCGGCGATTCCCTCACGGTTTCTCTGGATGCGGAACATGCCAAGAATGGCAGCTATGCAATGAAGTACGAATATTCTGTTGCAGATGGCGGAGCAGGTTACTGCGGAACGACCAAGAAGCTGAACGGTGCAGATTGGACAGGCTTTGACGGCATTCACTTCTGGATTCTATCCGATGGCAGCAATCGGGATACCACTATTCAGTTCATTGATGGAGCAGGTGCTTACTGGGAGAGCATTCAGCATGTGACTGCGGAAACAGGCTGGCAGGAAGTCAAGATTCCGTTCTCCGATTTCCGTTTGCAGCAGTGGGGTACTGCCGCTGAAACACCGACATTGAATGGTGTTTCTGAATATTCCATTTATACCGGACAGAACGGCAATCCGGGTACAGGTGTTTGGTATTTCGATGACATCGGTTTGTATCAGGATGGTGCAACTGTTCCGGATGCAGAAGTTGTAGAAAGCAGTGCAACCTTCTCGAAGCAAGCTCCGGCAGATGTGATTTTCACCATCATTACCAATGGGCATGCAGTGACTGGCATTTCAGAAGAGGGCGAAGCATTGCAGCAGGGTGTAGATTTTGCCATCAACGGCAGTCAGTTCCGGTTCAATCAATCCTATCTGGAAACCCTGTCCGAGGGTGTTCACACTTATCATGTGGGCTTTGCAACTTGTCCGGATTTGGTACTGACGATTACCGTCACTGGAAGCACCGTTACCACGACGGAAACCACGACAGAGCCGAGTGAAACAACCACAACCACAACAACCACAGAAACCACAAGCACCGAAACAGAAGTTACAACTGGTTCTGAATCCGAAACAACCACCACAACAACTGATGCAGATACAGACACCAATTATGGCGATGTCAACTTGGATGGTAAGGTAGACTTAGTGGATGCAATCACGATAAACAAGTATCTTGCAGGACAGATTACACTGTCTGAACAGGCAACAAAGAATGCAGATGTCAATGCAGATGGTTCGCTTGGCGATGGTGACAGCACGACTCTGATGCAGTTTGTTCTGATGATGATTCCGAATCTGCCAGCATAAGCGTGAAAACGGAGAGGTATTTTTGATATGAAGGGTTTGCAGAAATTTGCAGCACTTTGCACCAGTGTGGTACTGGGTGTATGCGGAATGGGTTCTGTTCTGGCACAGCCGCTGACGGCCGATGCCGCAACAGAATCCACCGTTCCAGAGGGCTTTGTCTATGTCGATGGAACACATTTCATGTGTGATGGAGAACCGTTCTATTTTGCCGGCTGTAATTCCTATGATATGTTTACACTGGGTGATGGTTCAAGCAACGATTCGACCGAGGCAATTGAAACGAAGTTTATGAACAAGGAAGCCATTGATGCCAGAATGCAGCAGATGGAAGACAATGGCGTTCGGGTTTTGCGAACATGGGGCTTTTCCAATGAAACATGGCATGGTTTTGAACTCGCACCGGGCGAATACAATGAAGCAGAATTTATGCTGTTCGACTATATCATGTATTCTGCCCAGCAGCACAATATCCGTGTGATTATCACGCTGGAAAATTACTGGGAAGCCTATGGTGGAATTGACAAGAAGCTGAGTTGGGCAGGTGCTGGCAGCGGCGGCAACCACAAGAGCCGTGCAGCATACTTTACTAACGAAACTTGTAAGCAGTGGTACAAGGATTATGCAAAACACTTTGCAGAACGTACCAACTATTTTACAGGTGTGCAGTATAAAGATGACCCGACCGTCTTTGCATGGGATTTGATGAACGAGCCACGGTATCAGGACGCAGGCGAGGACAGCACAGGTTTGACACTGCGGGCTTGGGTCGATGAAATGGGTGCGTATATCAAGGAAGTTGACCCGAACCACATGGTTTATGCAGGGCTGGAAGGACACGGTGTAGACTATGGATTTGGCGGAGATGAAGGAAATCCATTCGTCTATATCCAGCAGTCCCCGTATATTGACTTTTGTTCGGCTCATCCATATCCGGATGAACATTGGGCAAACATGACACCGGAAGACACCAAAAACACCATGGTGCAGTGGATTGAAGATGCCCATCAGGAAGTGGGAAAGCCGTTTGTAGTCACAGAATTTAATGTGCATAGTTCTTTGCCGGAGGCAGAATATGAAGACTATTGGAAAGCGGTTTTCGATACGATTGAAGAATACGATGCAGCAGGCGGTTTGTTCTGGGAATTCAATGACCGCAAGCTGAGTGAATTCACGGTCATGGATGGTGACCCGATTCTGACCTACTTCCAGCAGCATGCTGCTCGCATGGAAGACAAAACCCCGATGAACAGCCTTTACACAAAGAATACGGTTGTGGATAAGGATAACCCGATAGATGTTCTGCTTTCTTATGAGATGCAGAGCGGAACAGTGACTGGTTTGCAGCTGGATGATACCATCCTGACTGCTGGAACAGATTACGAACAAACAGAAGATACGATTACCGTTTCTGCTTCTGTCTTTTCTGATGTTGCAACGGGAGAACATACGATTCAGTTGCTGACCTCAGAGGGCAACCAGCCAAAAGTAAAAATTCGGGTTTACAGTGCTGCAGAAGAAGCACAGAAACGCAGCGTGATTGATGACTTTGAATCCTATGGAGAAGATACAGCCCTTGCAGCTGCTTATACAACAAATGTGAATGGTGATACTTTAAAGATTTCTTTGGATGCCGAACATACCAAGAACGGCAGCTATGCGATGAAATATGATTATTCTGTTGCAGACGGCGGAGCAGGTTACTGCGGAGCAACCAAAAAGCTGAGCAATGCAAATTGGACAGGCTTTGACGGGGTTCGCTTCTGGATTCTGTCAGACGGCAGCAATCGGGAAACCACGTTCCAATTTGTAGACGGAGCAGGTGCTTACTGGGAGAGCATTCAGAAAGTAACCGCAGAAACGGGCTGGCAGGAAGTCAAGATTCCGTTTTCCGATTTCCATGTCCAGCAGTGGGGCACTGCTGCAGAAACCCCAACTTTGCAGGGCGTTTCAGAGTTCTCGATTTATACCGGACAGAACGGCAATCCGGGCACTGGCGTTTGGTATTTTGATGATATTGGCTTGTATCGGGCAGGAAGTACCACAACCACAACGACTACTACGACTGGGACAACTACGACGACAACGACCACAACAACTACCGCAGAAACCACAACCGATGCAGATACAGACACCAACTATGGCGATGTCAATTTGGATGGCAAGGTAGACTTAGTGGATGCAATCATGATAAACAAGTATCTTGCAGGACAAATTACACTGTCTGAACAGGCAACAAAGAATGCAGATGTCAATGCAGATGGTTCGCTTGGCGATGGCGACAGTACAATTTTAATGCAGTTTGTTCTGATGATGATTCCAAATCTGCCATATGTAGAATAACATTTTTCAAGCCAACTCCTTAAATAGAATATAGACCAAAACTCCATCATGATGTATTTCGTGGTGGTTTTTTGGTTTAGAATCAAAAGCATAAGAATTCATTCTATCAATAAAATGTTCCAATTTTCTTAAAAAAGAAAAGAACCACCAGCTGAAACGATAAAAAGCAAGAATTGCAAAGAAACTTATATAAATCTCTTGACAAGTTCTATAAATGTGCTATAATAATTACAGAAAGCGGGTGAGAATCATGAAGAAGCACACATACAGCATTGTACTGACGGACACGGTGGTGCAGGAAGTAGATCGGCTGGCAGCCCAAAAGGGCACGAATCGTTCCACGATGATGAATCAGATTTTGGCGGATTATTTTTCCTGCAAAACACCGGAAAAACAAATGGCTTCTGTTTTTTCGTTGATTGAACAGCAGATGCAAAATGTTTTTCGGGTACAGCTGCAAGCCTCTGATGCGATGATTTCGCTGCACAGTGCTTTGCAGTATAAATACCGTCCAACCGTGCGGTATCGTGTGGAGCTGCTGCGAATCCCGACAGAAAATAGTATTGGCTGGCTGAAGATTTCCTGCCGGACGCAAAATCAAGCTTTGCTGCACAGCATGCAGCAGTTTTTCCGCTTCTGGATGCACTTGGAACTGCAAACTTACCCAGCGTATCGAACCGTTCCGGAGTTGTACGTTTTAACGGAGAATGGAATGGTACGGCGGTTGCTTCGGCAGAATCTAGAAACGGAAGAAGAAGTTGCCGATGCGATCAGTTCCTATATTCGTCAGTTTGACCGCCTGCTGAAACAATATTTTGCAGGCTTGCAGCAGCAAGTTCCGGCAGAAGCGTTGCAAGCGGCTCTGGAACAATCTTACCTGCAAATGCAGGCTGGATTGTCATAGAAACAACTTACAGCCACACAACCAAAAGAGAAAAATTCGATTGGATGACCGATTGTAACAATTGGCGTCCGTTTTGATACAAGGAGGAATGAATCATGAATGCACAGAAATTGACAGAAAAATCGTTGGAAGCCATTCAAAGTGCAAATGATATGGCGATTTCTCACCAGAATCAAATGATTCAGCAGGTGCACTTGCTGTGTGCATTGCTGGAGCAGGAGAACGGCTTGATTCCGCAGCTGTTTGAAAAAGTCGGCGTTTCCAAGGAAACTGCTGTTCGGGATTTGGAACAGCAAATCAATCAGTTGCCGTCTGTAACGGGCAGCGGCAGAAAAGCAGACTCCGTTTACATCGCACAGGATGTGGACATGGTTCTGACGGATGCCGAAAAGCAGGCAGATAAAATGCGGGATGCCTATGTATCCGTGGAACATTTGATGCTGAGCTTGTTCGACCATGCAAATGCAGATGTGAAAAAGCTGTTCCAGAAGTGGAACTTGAAAAAGGCAGACTTCATGAAAGCCTTGATGGCAGTACGGGGCAATCAGCAGGTAACCGGACAGAATCCGGAAGAAACCTACGATGTCCTGAAAAAATACGGACAGGATTTGGTACAGCTGGCTCGGAATAACAAGCTAGACCCAGTCATTGGCAGAGATAGTGAAATCCGAAACGTCATCCGAATCCTGTCCAGAAAGACCAAGAACAATCCGGTATTGATTGGTGAACCGGGTGTTGGTAAAACAGCGATTGCCGAAGGGTTGGCACTGCGAATTGTACGGGGCGACGTTCCGGATAATCTGAAAGACAGAATCCTGTTCTCTTTGGATTTGGGTGCATTGGTTGCCGGTGCAAAATATCGTGGTGAATTTGAAGAGCGGTTGAAAGCCGTTTTGAACGAAATCAAGAAGAGTGAAGGCAAAATCATTCTGTTCATTGATGAATTGCATACGATTGTCGGAGCAGGGAAAACAGATGGTGCAATGGATGCCGGCAACCTCTTGAAGCCGATGCTGGCAAGAGGTGAACTGCATTGTATCGGTGCAACCACCTTGAACGAATATCGGCAGTATATTGAAAAAGATGCGGCACGGGAACGGCGGTTCCAGCCAGTCATGGTCAATGAACCGACGGTCGAAGATACCATTTCGATTCTGCGTGGTCTGAAAGAACGGTATGAAGTGTTCCATGGCGTAAAAATTCAAGACCAAGCTTTGATTGCAGCCGCAACGCTCTCCGACCGATATATCACTGACCGATTCTTGCCGGATAAGGCAATTGACTTGATTGATGAAGCATGTGCTTTGATTCGGACAGAAATGAATTCGATGCCGACCGAAATGGATGAAATTCAGCGGAAAATCATGCAGCACGAAATCGAAGAAGCTGCCCTGAAAAAGGAAGACGACAAGCTTTCTCAGGCACATCTGCAAGAAGTGCAACAGGAACTGGCTCAAATGCGGGAACAGTTCCATGCAATGAAAGCAAAGTGGGAGAACGAAAAGGCAAACATCTCGAAAGTGCAGAAGCTGCGGGAAGAGTTGGAAAGCGTCAATGCTCAGATTGCAAAGGCAGAACGGGAATACGACTTGAACAAAGCAGCCGAAATGAAATACGGCAAGCTGCCATCCCTGAAAAAGGAACTCGAAGCTGAAGAGGCAAAGGCAGAAGCTGCCAAGGAACAGAGCGACAATCTGCTGCGGGATAAGGTCACGGAAGAAGAAATTGCAAGAATCATCTGCCGTTGGACAGGGATTCCAGTTGCTCGACTGATGGAGGGCGAACGGGAAAAACTGTTGCACATGGAAGACATTCTGCACCGCCGTGTCATCGGTCAGGATGAAGCCGTTGAAAAAGTCAGCGATGCCATCTTGCGTTCTCGTGCTGGCATTCAAGACCCGAATCGTCCGCTTGGTTCGTTCCTGTTCTTAGGGCCGACGGGTGTCGGCAAAACCGAACTCGCAAAGGCTCTGGCAGAAGCCCTGTTCGATGATGAAAATAACATTGTCCGGATTGATATGAGTGAATACATGGAGAAATTCAGCGTGAGCCGTCTGATTGGGGCTCCTCCTGGATACGTTGGCTATGAAGAAGGCGGTCAGCTGACCGAAGCTGTCAGAAGAAAACCGTACTCCGTGGTATTGCTGGACGAAATCGAAAAAGCACATCCGGATGTCTTTAACATCCTGCTGCAAGTGCTCGATGATGGTAGAATCACCGACTCGCAGGGCAGAACGGTGGACTTTAAGAATACCATTATTATCTTGACTTCCAACTTAGGTTCTCCGTATATTCTGGATGGCATCAACGCAGACGGCGAAATCTCCGAAGAGGCTCGCCAGAAGGTTGACCAGCTGTTGAAGCAGTCGTTCCGTCCGGAATTCCTGAACCGTCTGGATGAGATTGTATTCTATAAACCGTTGATGAAGACGGAAATCTATAAGATTGTAGACCTGATGCTGAACAGCTTGAGAAAGCGGCTGGAAGACAAACAGTTGTCGTTGACCGTAACGGATGCAGCCAAGGATTATATCATTGCCAACGGCTATGATGTCAACTATGGTGCTCGTCCGCTGAAGCGTTGGATTCAGCAAAAAGTCGAAACGTTGTTGGCTCGAAAAATCATCGCAGAAGACCTTGCACCGAATACCATGTTGACCGTAGATTATGACGGCAACAAATTGATTGTTCGGTAAAACGCTCATTTATGCGTATTTTTCCATAAAAAAAGAGGAAAAAAACGGCGAAACTTCTGTACATTTGTCATTTTTGCAAAGAGTTCTTGACAAATCCTTTGGAATCCGCTATAATGCGTATAGATAACGAATTATGGAGGAATTACAGTATGACAAAAACAGAATTGATTCAGGGTGTACAGGAAAGATTGAACTGCACAAAGAAAGATGCAGAACTGGCAGTAAACACCATTTTTGAAGTGCTTACAGATGCACTGATTCACGAAGAAAAGGTTGCAATCTCAAAGTTCGGTTCTTTTGAAGTGCGTCAGCGGAACGAAAAGCTCTGCAAGAATCCGCAGACCCAGGAATTGATGATTGTTCCGGCTTCCAAGGCTCCTGTCTTCAAGGCAAGCAAGACGCTGAAGGACGCTGTGAATCAGAAGTAATCAAACACAAAGGATTTTCCAAACAAGGAAGGGAGTAATTGCAAGATGCCAAAACAGACAACAACAGAAAAGGCTGCTGCAACACCGGCAAAGAAAACTGCTAGCCGGAAAAAGGTTGTATTTACCTTACAGTTTGCAGGCAAGGAACTGACCGTAGCAGAAATGGAAGCTCTGGCAGTTGCTGCATGGATGGAACAGACTGGCGGACTGAAGAAGGACGCAAAGGATATTCAGCTCTATGCAAAGCCGGAAGACAGCATGCTGTACTACGTCATCAACGGCGAATCTGGTTCAGTTGCCCTTTAATGGAATCAACAAACAACACAAAAGCCCGTCTGTGGTTTCTCACAGACGGGCTTTTTGTTTTTATCATGCTGTGTGTTACTGTTGAAACTTTGCAGCAATGGTGATTTTTTGCTTGATACCGAAAGCAATGTTTTGCATCGCCAGCAGCATCGAAACAGAACCATTTTGTTCCGCAACTTTGATGTTCTGGAAGTCCAACATGGTTTCTTCTGCTGCCAGTATCGCTTGCAATTGTGGGCAGTTCGAGAAAGCAGCAGTTTGAATCTGCGTGACACTGGTAGGAATCACAAGCAGCCGTAATTGACTGCATCCAGCAAATGCATTTGCTCCAATTTGTGTGATACCGGATGCAATCACAACTTTCTGAATCGAGTCTTTGTAGTCGTTCCACGGAGCAGGGCTTGCATCGGAATCATCGGTCATTGCTCCCGTGCCAGAGATGGTAAGAACGCCGTCTTCAAACGTCCAAGTTGCATCTGTTCCGCAACTTCCGTTTATTGAATTGGAAAGGGTGTAAGTGGTCTGCGTTCCATCCTGAAAGGCAACTTGAAAGGTATTTGCTCCCTGATAGTTGATGGTTGCAGGGGCACGATTTTCTTTTTGCGAGTCGATGAGAACATCGGAATAAGAGCCGTCCGAATTGACGGTAAATTCAGAAATCCGAAATGGTTCATCATAGTTGTAATTGAAATCGATGAGAATGATTTTGTTGTCAACAGCAAATATATTTGTAAAGGTGCTGGATAATTTGATGTAGTTGGTGCATTTCGTCCATGTTTTTCCAGCATCTTTTGTAGCATAGACAAAGTAAGCCGTTCCGCCTGCTTCTCCGCCTTGTTCCACAAATGCAACGCCGTTGTTTCCATCCTGCATGACGAGTTTTTTGTCGTTGTATAATGCCTGACAGCGCAAGCCGCCTGAATGCAGTTCACTGTCGAAAGAATGGTTGTCAATCGTTACCGTTTCGCCATCTCCGCATGAAATCGAAACCGTACCGGATGCACTTGCTCTTGCAGGCACGGAAAAACAGGATACAAACAGACACCAGCAAAGCAGAATGCCAAACCAACGCAACAGTTGTTTTTTCATAAGAAACACCTCCAAAGAAAAATTGCAGGAACAAATTATACTTCTGTTCCTGCAATCTGTTTCAAGATTCTGTTATTTCGCAGCGTTTTCCACTGCAAATGTCAAAACGCACATCAATCCTGTTCCAATGGCAACGGCTGCCGGCAACGCTCCGCCCTTTCCGAGCAGGAGACTTGCGATTCCGCCCAGTGTTCCGATGATGGCGAGAATCGCACACACCAAAACCGGAACGTGCAGGAACAGCAGAATGCCGCTCAGCAGCGAAACCACCAACGCCAGCAGACCGACCAACAGGGAACGGTCTTGCAGGGGATTCTTCTTTTCGTTCATATGCAAGATTCCCGATTAAGCACGCAGGGTTGCACCGTGTTCTTTCAATGCTTTCAGAACCCGTTTCATGGCTGCATCTGCCTGTTCATCGGTCAGCGTGCCTTCGTGAGAACGCATCCGGATGGAGAACGAAACGCTCTTCATACCAGCAGCAATCTGTTCGCCCTTGTAAACGTCAAACAGCGTAATCTGTTCGAGGATGTTGCCAACGGCATTCTTCATGGCAGCCTGCAAATCGCCAACCGGAACTTCGTCTGCACAAACCAGACTCAAGTCACGGGTGATTGCTGGGAACTTCGGCAGCGGCTGATAGGTGATTTCTGTCTGTGCGAGCGGCTGCATTTCGTCAATCAGCAGCTTTGCAACATAGGTGCGAGTACCGATGTCATAATTTTTCTGAACGGTTGGGTGTACTTCACCTAAATAACCAATCGGGGTTTCTCCGGCATAAATCACAGCACTTCTGCCCGGATGCAAAGCACAGATTTCACCAAACGGTGCATCTGTACCGCAAGCCTTGTAGGTGCAGTCATGCAGTCCAGCGGTTTCGAGAATGGTTTCGACCATGCCCTTGAGCGTGAAGAAGTCTGCATCATCGCCATACATACCGATGGTCAGGCGGTCTGGTTCTTCCGGCAGCTTGTCCGGAGCAGTCGGCAGATATTCTTTGCCGATTTCATACAGAGCCACCGCAGCGTTCCGGTTCTTATAGTTCAGGGACAGGGTTTCCAGCATAGATGGGAGGGTTGTTGTCCGCATAACGCTGGTATCTTCACCCAACGGGTTGGAGATGACAACGGTTTTCCGCAGGCTGCTGTCTGTCGGCAGAGCGATTTTATCGAAATACTTCGGGGAGATGAAGGAATAGGTCAGAATGCCATAGCAGCCAACTGCAACCGTTGCATTTTCCAGTGTCCGGCGGAATTTCTGCTTCGGGGTCAGGCTGGCATTGGCAACGCCCTTGATAACCGTAGACGGAATGTTGTTGTAACCGTAAATCCGGGCAACTTCTTCGGCAAGGTCTGCCGGACGTTCCAAGTCAATCCGGAAGCTTGGAGAAATGCAGGTGTCGCCGTCCACTTCAATTTCCAGCATCTTCATGGTGTCGCACATTTCTTCTCTGGAAATATCTGTACCGAGGAATTTGTTAATCCACTCTGGGTCAAACGGAATGCGGTTTCTCTGCTTTTCATTGTAATTGAGGTCAATGTGGGTGCGAACCGGTTCACCAGCACCTAACAGTTCAACCAGTTCAAATGCCCGTTCGAGTGTCCGCAGGCAGCCCTCTGGGTCTAAGCCCTTTTCATAACGAGCAGATGCATCTGTCCGCATGCCGAGTTTCTTTGCGGTGCGGCGAACCTGTACCGGTTCAAAGTAAGCAGATTCAAATACAACGGTGTTGGTATCTTCCATAATACCGCTGTATTCGCCGCCCATAACACCAGCAACGGCAATCGGCTTTTCAGCGTCTGCGATGACCAGCATTTCCGGAGAGAGGGTTCTTGTTACGCCGTCCAGTGTGGTGATGGTTTCACCCTCGGCAGCGTTCCGAACGACAATCTTTCCATCCTTGACATACCGCAGGTCAAATGCGTGCATCGGCTGACCGTATTCCAGCATGACATAGTTGGTGATGTCTACGAGGTTGTTAATCGGACGCACACCGCTTGCACGCAGCCGTTCCCGCATCCAGCGAGGAGATGGAGCAATCTTTACATTCTTGACGATACCAGCTGCATAGCGTGGGCACTTTTCCTTGTTCTGGATTTCCACCTGCAATGCGTCCTGAATGTTGCCGTCAATGCCTTGGAAGGTCGGCTTTTTCAGGTTCAGCGGAACGTGATAGGTTGCAGCAGCTTCTCTTGCCAGACCGGTAACAGACAGGCAGTCCGGACGGTTGGAAGTGATTTCAAATTCTACCGATGTATCATTCAGACCGATGGCTTCGTGAATATCCTGTCCAATCTGACAATCTTCCTGAATGAGGAAAATGCCGTCTGCAATGGCATACGGGAAATCATGAACCGTCAAGCCCAGTTCGCCGAGAGAGCAGAGCATACCGTTGCTTTCCACGCCACGCAGCTTACCCTTTTTGATTTTCACGCCGTTCGGCAGTTCTGCACCGCAGAGGGCAACCGGAACGATGTCGCCAGCTTTGACGTTTGGTGCACCGGTTACAATTTGAATCGGCTGTTCCTGTCCCACATCGACCTGACAAACGACCAGATGGTCAGAGTTTTCGTGCGGAACAACAGAAAGCAGCTTTCCGACGACAACATTTTTGATTTCGCTGCCCTCTTCGGTGGCAACTTCTACCTTTGAACCGCTCATTGTCATGGCAGCACAGAAATCTTTCACAGTGGTGTCCAGTGTGACATAATCCGAGAGCCATTTCATGGATAAATTCATGCTTATAATCCTCCTTTACGCAAATGCCTTAGAACTGTTCCAAGAACCGATAATCATTCTCGAACAACAGACGCATATCCTGAATGTTATACCGCCGCATGACAATTCGTTCCAGACCCAGACCGAATGCAAAGCCGGAATAAACATTGCTGTCAATACCGCAGCCTTCCAGAACCTTCGGGTGTACCATACCAGCACCCAGCAATTCGATGTAACCCTCTCCCTTGCAGAGCCGGCAGCCCTTACCGTAGCAGTTATAGCACATTACGTCTACTTCTGCACTCGGTTCGGTGAACGGGAAGTGGTGCGGACGCAGGCGGATTTTGCAGTCATCGCCATACAGCCGCTGCATCAGCAGTTCCAGTGTGCCTTTCAGGTCTGCCATGGTGATGCCCTTGTCAACAACCAAGCCTTCTACCTGATGGAACAGCGGGGAATGGGTTGCATCAATGGCATCCGAACGGAATACCCGTCCCGGAGAGATGACCCGAATCGGCGGCTTCTGCTGTTCCATAACGTGTACCTGAACAGAAGAAGTCTGTGTGCGGAGCAGGATGTTATCGGTAATATAGAACGTATCCTGTGTATCTCTTGCCGGATGGTCTGGCGGCAGATTCAGAGCTTCAAAGTTATAATAATCGTATTCCACTTCCGGACCATCTGCAACAGAAAAGCCCATGCCGAGGAAGATTTCCTTGATTTCGTTTTCCACGATGGTCAGCGGATGCAGACCGCCGATTTTCTTCTGCTTGCCCGGCAGTGTGATGTCCAGGGTTTCCGACTGGAGCTTCTGTTCCAGAGCAGCTTCTGCAATGGCAGCCTGCTGCTTTGTGATCGCAGATTCAATGTCCGAGCGAACGGCATTTGCCAGCTGTCCCATAACCGGACGTTCTTCTGCGGAGAGTTTTCCCATTTGTTTCAGGATGGCGGTCAGTGCTCCTTTTTTTCCAAGGTACTGTACCCGAATCGCATCCAGCTGCTTTGCATCCGTACAGGTTTGCAGGGCAGCTTCTGCTTCCTGCCGAATGGCTTCCAATTGTTCTTTCATAAGTGACCTCCCATGTTTTTTCATTCCAGACGTCGTTTCTGCAAAACGGTGTCAATGGAGATGGCTTCGGAAAAACGGCAAACAAAAAAGACCCGTCCTGAAACAGGACAAGTCTTGCAACTTGCTTATGAACCACCCATTTCCAAAGAGCCAGCACTCTCTTGCCCTTTACGCAGGCAATACGTCTGCACCTACCATACTGCCGCAAAGCGGCAGACTTCCGCACAGCCGCTCAGAAGGGAACTTCCGCACTGGATCGGTTGCAGCATTCTTTCAGCCGGGGAATGCCTCTCTGTTGCAGGAATCACAGCCGTACTTTCTTCGTCACAGCGTTCTGCATTCTATTATACACAGTTTTCAAAAAAAAATCAAGTCTTTTCTTGAAATTTTACAATTTGTATGATAGAATAAACTTACAGCTTGCCGACAAGCGAAGAATCTTACAGAAAAGAGGCAGATTATTTCATGGATCATTTTGCAGAGTATTTGGTACAAAAGCGGCCGACTTCCCAAGACCGCTTGAAACAGGGATTGATTGTTGCAGCAGCCGTTGTGTTGTCTGTTCTCATTGGGGCAATTTCCGTTTTGACAGGCTGGCTGTTCCTGCTGGTGCTGGTAATTGGAGCAATTTATGGGGCATATTACTTGCTGACCGGATGTTATACGGAATATGAGTACACCGTGACCAATGGCGAGTTGGATGTCGATAAAATCGCCGGAAGGCGGAAGCGTTCGCACTTACTGACTGTTCCGGTTTCCAAGTTTACAGGGTTCGGGGTTTATACCGACCAGACCGATGACCCCTCGGATGCAACTTTATTTCTCTGTTCGGACAACACGGGAGAAAATGCATATTATGCCGATTTCACCACAGAGGAATACGGAACGGCTCCTCGGCTGATTTTTACGCCGAATGAAGAGATGGTACAGACCATCGTTCTATTCCTTCCGGCAGCCCTGAAACGGCAGTTCCGGCAGGGCTAATGGGGAAGTGGTTATTGCTCCTTTGGCTGGGGCTGGCGAGTCTGCTGCTGTTCGGGATGATGGGAGCAGACAAGAAAAAAGCCAAACGGGGGCAGTGGCGAATCCCAGAAAAGACGTTGTTTTTGGTGGCAATTTGCGGCGGTGCAGTCGGCGGCACGCTGGGGATGTATCAGTTTCACCATAAGACGAAACATCGTTCGTTTCAGATTGGATTTCCATTTCTCGCCGTTTTGCAGCTGTTGCTGCTGGGGTATTTTTGGATGAATTAGCCAAAAAATCAAGATGTTCCGTGCATTCTGTACAATTCTTGGGGAACGGAGTTGTATAGGATGCACTATTTTTATGACAGAATGAGAAAAACATCTGTACAAGTGTCGGGAAATGTGTTATAATGAGCGATGGTAAAAAAATGTCCTGAGTCCTTAAAGGAGGAATTATGAAATTACAATGGTGGAAACGCAGCTGTAGCGTTTTACTGGCAGCAGCGATGGGTTATTTTTCTATTGGGATGCCGGTTCAGGCAGAAGAAGTACCCATTCTGGAAGAACAGCCGGAACAACTAGAACCAGAAGCAACCGAAGCAATTGAAATAGAAGCAGATGCTGTAGAAGATCCGAATGTAGATGTGACAGAAGGCTCTCTTCTACAAGCGGCAATCGATGCCGGATACATGGAGAACGGAAAATTTGTATTGACTTTTTATGCGAAGAAAGCAAGCGGAACGCCGATTGAATTGACGGATGCGGAAATCAATTATTATGATGTAGACGGAAATGGAAGCATTAATGTCAATGATGCCGTTTGCTTTTTGACGATGTATGCACGGAAAGCAGTTGGACTAGATCCCGTACCGCCGGATGGCTGGCCGCTGACACCGCCGAATCCAAATGAATCCGAGGCAACGGAAACGACAACCACAACGACGACAACGACCACGACAGAAGAAACGACAACCACCACAACAACGACCACGATACCCATTACCACGACAATGACGACCACCACAACCGTACCAACTACCACAACTACCACGACGCTCACAACAACATTACCGACCACAACCAGCACTACAACAACGACTGCAAAGGCGACAACCACGCAGAAAACAACAAAGGCAAGTACAACCACTGCAAAAGTAACTACGCAGAAAATAACCACCATGGCAGGCACAACGACTGCAACCGGAAAGACAACTGCACAGAGTGGAACGACCACTGCAACCGGAAAGACAACTGCACAGAGTGGCACGACCACTGCAACTGGAAAAACAACGACAAAAGCTCGTACAACCACAGCGACCACAAAGGCAACTACGACCACTGCAAAGACGACCGCAAAGCCAGCTGCAACCACAACCGTGATTACATACGCAACCAAGCCGGGAATCGGAGCAGGTGCAATTTTTGAGGGCGTAGACGTTTCCGTTTATCAGGGAAACATTGACTGGAATCGAGCAAAGGCAGATGGCATTGAATTTGCAATCATGCGTGCTGGATATGGAAAATATGTCAGCCAGAAGGACAAGTATTTCGACCAGAATATGAAAAATGCAAAGGCTGCGGGCTTGCCGTGCGGGGTATATTGGTTTAGCTATGCATTAACACCAGAAGATGCCATCAAAGAAGCAGATGCCTGCTATGAGGTCATCAAGAATTACAAGCTCGAATATCCAGTATCATTTGATATGGAAACAGAAAGCCAGATGAAGTTGCCGAAAGAAACCGTTGCACAGATTATTGAAGCGTTCTGCGGCAGAATGGAATCCTATGGATATTATACCACGCTGTATACTTATGCAAGTTTCTTGAATTATAAGGTGGAAGACCGTATTTTCGACAAGTATGATATTTGGGTTGCCCATTATAACACCAATAAGCCGGCATTCAACCGAAATTATGGCTTGTGGCAGTATTCCTGCACGGGCAGCGTTTGGGGCATTACGGGAAATGTAGACCGGGATTATGTCTATCTGGACTACGAGCGGATTATTAAAAATGCACATTTGAACGGATTTTGATTCGTAACAAAATCATGAAAAAATCGGGGGCAATTTCACAATTGCCTCCCATTTTTTTCTTGACAATTTGGAAGTTTCTGTGTATAATAAAAGCATCTGAAATGGAAAGGATTGAAAAAAATCAGGATGAAGCGAAATGATGAGAGAAGAAAATGGCTGCCATTTTTCGTTGTCTTGTTGACATTGATGACGGTTGCAATCGTTCTTTTTTTCTATACCTGTCAGACGACAGTAAAAGTAGAAACGCCTGCACAATTTCCGGTTATTACGGAAACCACTACCACGACAACCACTACTGAAACAACGACTACGACGACCACCACGATGACAACCACCACGACAACCACCACCGTATCCGTGGACTATACAATGCATATTGACATGACATCCGTAAAGCAGCATAAGGCAAGCAGTCCGAAGCTGGTCGGCTGGATTTATATTCCGGATACGGTCATTGATTACCCGATTATGCAGGCAGAGGACAACAATTATTTCTTGCATCTGGACTGGATGGAACAGGAAAGCTTCGCAGGCTGCATCTATGAAGACTATCGGGGCAATATTGACAAAACAACGATGACCCTGCTGTATGGGCACAATATGGTACGATGTTCAGCAACATCAAGTATTTCAAAGACCCGGCTTGGGGCAAGAGCCACCCGTATTTTGAAGTTGCCTCTACCGAGAAGCGGTATCTGTATGAAGTGCTCTCTGCCAATGTGCTGTATGGGGAATCCGGAGCAGAATTTGCTTACTGGCGACCGAATAAGGGCTTGACCATGAACAAAGAAGAGTATCTGGAATACTTACAGCAAATCAAGAAAACATCGCTCGTGTGGTACGGAAAAGATGATGTGAAAGAATACTTAGACAGCAATGTCATTGTGTTACAGACGTGCAATTCCGGCGATGATGACGGAATGCGGTGCGTGATTTTTGCCCGTTGCTTAGGTGAGCGGTAATATCAACAGAAAACGGAAAAGCGGAATTGTTGCGTACAGTTCCGCTTTTTTATCCAGAACGAACAGGAGAAAGAACAATGCAAGAATTATCATGGAAAACCATTTGCGGATATTTTCCGAAGCGAAACCGAAACAGCCACAAGGGAACATTTGGCACGCTGCTTTGTATCACAGGCAGTAACCGGATGCCGGGAGCGTGTGCCCTGTCCACATTGGCAGCATTACGCAGCGGAGCAGGCTTAGTAAAGGTTGCAACCACCGAGCGAAATCTGCCGATTCTGGCATCGCAGATTTATGAAGCCGTTTATCTGCCGATGCAGACAACCGAAACAGGAGAAATCTGCTGGGAGAAGAATGCAGTTGTTTTGCAGCCAGCATTGAAACAAGCCTCTGCGGTGCTGATTGGCTGCGGTTTGGGCAATACCGCTGCCACGCAGGAATTGCTGCGAAATGTGGTGAATCTGGTCGAATGCCCACTGATTATGGATGCAGATGGTCTAAATGCCCTTGCTTCCTGCATAGATATCATGCAGAAGCAAAAACCGAATTGGATTCTGACACCGCATCCCGGAGAAATGGCACGGCTATCCAGAATGACCACTGCCACAGTGCAGGCAAATCGTTCACAATGTGCAGCGGAGTTTTGCAAGCAGTTTTCCGGCACGTTGGTTTTGAAAGGTGCAGGCACAATCATTCAGCAAGGAACAACGGCAATCCAGAATCCGACTGGCAATCCGGGCATGAGCCGAGGCGGTTCAGGGGATGTTTTAGCAGGTATGATTGCAGCTTTCGCTGCACAGGGGCTTTCCCCGTATGATGCAGCGTGTGCCGGAGCATATCTACACGGGCTAGCAGGTGATTTTGCAGCAGCACAATATTCCGAACAGGCAATGCTGCCGCAAGATTTACTGCGTTGCCTGCCGGAAGTCTTTTTGAAGTTGGAACAGGAACGGACAGCGAAAGAATAAGAAAAAAGCTGACAGCTTTGTGCAGCCGGAAGACCAAAAACGGTATCCTTGAACAAGAAAAACGGAGGCACAGAGATGAAAATACCAATGATTGGCTTTGCATTTACCATGACAGCCTGTTTCCTGATGACCGGTTGCAGCGGCGTTGGCGTTGGAGGCGGCAGTACCACATCCAGCAATCAGCTGAACACCGCTTTTACAACAGGCGTTACCATGGAACTAGAGGAGATGACCGCAGAGGGAACGATGCAGCGAGTGGGGGCAGGGGAATGGAATGTTTCCTTTTCCGAGCCGTCCCAGCTGGCAGGGGTACGGCTGGATTTCCAGAAAGGGGAAGTGACTGCCTCTTATAAAGGGCTGGCATTTTCTGTTCCGCAGACAGCTCTGCCGGCAAAGTCGATTTTGTATCAGTTTATTTTAGCAGCCGACCAGCTTGCAGAGGAGTCCACCTTGCAGGGCACATCGAAAGATGATGGTATGGTGTTGAGCGGTGATTTGGAGGCTGGCAGCTATGAACTGACCATGACAGCAGAGGGCATTCCGGCGATTTTCTCGATGAAGAATCAAAATGCGGTTCTGACCTTTCACGATTTTGTTTCCAACGGGGCAATATCAGAATCAGAAACGTCCGCAGAATCGGAATTGCAGACCACCGAACCTGTGCTGCAAACGGAATCAACAGAACTGGAAACAACGCTGGAATCGCAGGAATAAAAATTTTTTTGAAAAACGCTTGACAATCCGTGCGGATTCTGATATAATAAGAGAAATGAATGTGGGCAAAGACGCCTTTCTCAGAAATGAGGAAGGCGTCTTTTCTTTTATAACCTATTCATGGTAAAAGATTGCAGCTACAAGACAATAAAAAGTTACAGATGGGAGAAATGCATATCATGAAAACCAACAACCTTCATGAGGTGCTTCATATAGGAACAGAGCTTATGGAATTTCACAACAAAAAACAAGAACGGGACTTCTATAAGCCAAGATGCAGGCAGATGCAGTTCCGATAAAGTACCGGATTGCAGGGAAACCGTTGCTTTCTTGCAGCAACCATGTCGGAGAAATAGAACAACAAACCATACGTGCCATGTTGCTTGATGGTCGACAGGCAGCATCTGACTTGCAGGGCATGAATGAGAAAACCGACAGCGACCAGTTTGCAGCAGAATCAGAACGCGTTTCACTTGCGGATTTCTCTGGGCAAGAACACCGCTGGAACTGCCCGAAAGCCAACCGCATAGACGACACGAATGGCAACCGAAACGGTTGTATGCAGCTTTCATTCCAGTCGACTAGGAAGTGCTTGAAAACGATTCCAGTATAGCAAAAAGACAGGAGATGAAGAATCCTGCGATGTGCAAGAAAAAATACCGCCGTACAAATAATTTGTATTGGCGGTATTTTTATGACTCTATCTCTTCAGGTTCTGCAATCATATTATTACGGGACTGCTGATTCCGGTATTGTTTCGGTGTTAAGTGCGTGTATTTTTGGAACAGCTGAATAAAATGACTCTGGGAGGAAAAGGCAAGCGAAGCGGCAATGCTCCGGCAGGGATAATCCGTATAACGCAGCAGATTTTTTGCCTCCTCCATTTTTTGCATGAGGATATAACTGTGAATGGAACAGCCCATTTGCTCTTGAAAGAGTTTGGAAAGATAGCTGGGATGCAGCTGTAAATATTCTGCAATATCCGGAACAGATAGCTTTTTCCGGATGTTCTGGTGAATGTAATTGATACAAATTGCAATATGTTTCGAGGAAATATCTTGTTTTTGCAGCCGTTTCATTTTCAGTGCGTATTCCATGCAGGCTTCATCGTGCAGGGCTTCCATGTCCACCAGTCGGTGGGTTTGGTCGGCAGATTGGATGTAGTTGTCTTGAATTTCCAATGCTTGTACTTCCGGCATGCCAGCTTGTATGCAGAAATGTGTGAGCATGGTAACGGTGACGATGAAGTGATACCGCATATTTTGAACAGACGTTTCTGAAAGGACATTGTTGTCACAGAGCTTTCGAAAATCTTTTTTTTCTAAGAATGCTTCTACTTCCTGTAAATTTCCGCTGCTGACCAATTGATAGAATCGGGAGCGAATTTCGGTTGGATAATGTAGGACTTTTTGTTTCGATTTGTTTTTTTGATAAAAATTCGTTGCCATAATGATTTTGCCCCCTGACCAAGCTGAAAATGAAACTATCTTAATTATAACACATATTTTGTAGAAATACAAGAGGCAAAATCGAAAATATGGCAATTTGTTTTTGAAAAATCAGAAATTTTATGAGTTCATCATGAATCAAATCTGAATTTCCAATAAATGGGATGGTGAATCTGTGGCAGAAACTGTTCCAGAAAGACATCTTGCGATAGAAAAACGCTGGAAACATCCGAACAGGGCGAGAACCACCAGTGAGAAACCGACTGAAAATCGGGGTGCAGATAGAGCGGACATTGATTTTGGGCATCAAACAGCAGCCCCAACGGTGAGAGCGTATGCGGAAGGCAGTGCAGCAGCGTACAGCATGCAGCGGTCAAGGATTCTGAACCGGATGGTGCAGGGGTTTCTTCTGGGTGCAGATAGAGTGCATAGCCGGATTCGTGCGGAATCACGCTGCAAACTGGCATGGTTGCTTCTAATTTTGACTTTTTCAGCAGGCTTTTCCATTGATTGCGGTTGGTGTAAGCCGGATGACAGTACCGCACAAATTGCAGATTGGTTCGCATGAAAAAGGAATAGATTTGTAATGCAGTTGAGTTCATATTGGTTTCTTCCCCTCCTGCTGCGGACAGACGCTATGCAAGTAGTAGTCTACAAAATGTTTCGGGGTCAGTCCGGTAAATTCTTTGCATTCCCGCTGGAAATGGGCTTGGTCAGCGTAGTGAAACATGGTAATATAGTCAGAGATGCTCTTTTCTTCATGGGATTGCTGCATCATGGTATGCAGGGCAGCTTGAAAGCGTGTGATACGGGCAAACATTTTCGGAGCATAGCCCAAAGCCTCCGAGAACATCCGGTTGAGGTGGCGTTCGGAATAGCAGAGCGTTTCTGCCATTTCGCTGATTTCCAATTCTCCGTTGGAGGATGCCATTAAATATAGCATATCCTGCACGGTTTCCGGAACGGTGCAGGATTCCGGTTCTGTTTGTGCCAGTTCCGATTGCACGATGGCAACCCGTTCGGAGAGCTGTTCTGTTGCAAACAGCCGCTCCATCAGGGAACAGACTGCCGGAGAAAGTTGCGGAACAAAGGTTTCGGTGTTGGTGACTTCTCGAATCGAAAGCGGAACATCTGGGAAGAACATCCCCGGTTTCATCCGGATTCCGAAGTAGGCAGCATCTGGATAGACAATCAGCGACTTTCGGGCGAGCGGAGAACCAATGAGTTCCAGTTTGTATTGCTGGTCGTGCTGAATGAAGACCACATCCACGCAGCCATCTGGAATGCAGACCATGAACAAATCCTGATTCTGAGAACGGTCAATAATTTTATGCGTGGAGAACTGATAGAACCGTGCGGTATAAGGCGTGGTCTGTACCTGTTCTTCATATTGCTTGACATCAAATGAAAAGAACGGTTGATGCATATGAAATTCCTGATAGGATGGATAAGCATTTTTCATCAAAAAGACTCCTTTCCGGCAGAAACGTCTTGGAATATTTCTTATTATAAAAAGGGTGTCTGATTTTGTCAATTGCACGGGAATGATTTCTTATTTTGGCATGCGACTTTTTCAATGGACTTTCAAAAATAAAGTTTCCAATGCGGAATTTTTCTGTTTTTCGGCAGCGAAAAAAGAAAAATAACGGTTTCAGGATGTCCGATTTTTTCAATAAAAGCGATAAATGCCGTGCTATAATAGAGCCATAAACAAAAAACAAATTCGACAGATGCAAAGGTGCATGAGAACCAGATTCGTTCTCGTGCACCTTTTGTTTTTTGTTTCCCATAGCGGATTTTCCCAATATGGAAGAAATCCAGAATGACAATAGAGGAGGTCCTTGTCATGCGAATTAGCGAGCATCCCATTATTGAAAGCTACAACAAGGGAAGAAAGGTCACTTTTTCCTTTGATGGAAAGGAATTAAGCGGCTACGAAGGCGAGTCCATTGCGGCAGCACTGAAAGCAGCCGGTGTGATGGTGCATCGTTATACGGCAAAGCAGCACAAGCCCCGTGGAATCTTCTGTGCAATCGGAAGATGTACGGACTGTGTTATGATTGTCAATGGCGTCCCGAATGTGCGTACTTGTGTGACTCCATTAGAGGAAGGCATGCAGATTCAGACACAATATGGTGTAGAACCGAAGAAGGAGGACTAAGATATGAAACGACATGAATTGATTGTCATCGGTGCAGGCCCTGCCGGCTTGAGTGCAGCCATTGAGGCAAAAAAGAACGGCATGGATGTCATCGTATTTGATGAAAACCAGCGGCCGGGCGGTCAGCTGTTCAAGCAGATTCATAAGTTCTTCGGTTCAAAGGAACATCATGCAAAAGTGCGTGGATTCCGAATCGGTCAGCAGCTGCTGGAAGAAGCCGAGGGGCTGGGCGTTCGAGTAGAATTAGATGCAACCGTCATGGGCATCTATGAAAATAAAGAAGTCACCGTGAAGAAAGACGGCGAAGTCCATCACTATAAGGGCGATGCCATCATCATTGCAACGGGTGCAGCAGAAAACATGATTCCGTTCAAGGGCTGGAACATTCCGGGTGTCATTGGAGCAGGTGCAGCCCAGACCATGATGAACATTCAGGGCGTACAGCCGGGGCAAAAGATTTTGATGGTTGGTTCTGGTAATGTTGGTTTGGTTGTCAGCTTCCAGCTGTTGCAGGCTGGCTGCGAAGTGGTTGCCATTATTGATGCAGCTCCGAGAGTTGGCGGTTATGGTGTCCATGCAGCCAAGCTCACCAGAACGGGCGTTCCGTTTTATCTGTCCCATACCGTTGTAGAGGCAAAGGGAACAGACCACGTAACGGGTGCAGTCATTGCACAGGTAGACGACCATTTCCAGCCGATTCCGGGCACAGAAAAGGAATTGGATGTGGATACCATTTGTATTGCAGTTGGCTTGACGCCAATGTCCCAGCTGGCAAGCAATGCAACCTGTAACATGGAATTGATTCCGCAGAAGGGCGGTCATGTTGCCCTGCTGAGTGAATACGGCGAAACATCCGTCAGCGGCATTTATTGTGCCGGAGATGTTGCCGGAATTGAAGAAGCAAGTTCCGCAATGATTCAGGGCAGAAGCGTTGCCTCTCATGTCAGCATGAAGGCAGGCTATCTCACTGAGGCAGAATTTGAAGAAAAGTATACGGGTTACCAAGAAGCATTGGGTCAGTTGCGGCAGGGGATGTTTGCACCGAAGAATAAGGGCAGAAACGACTTTACCGAAACCGATGAAGGCTATCCGATTTCCAAGACCTTGCTGGCACACGGTTATATGACCGAAGAAGAACTGGCAGCATTTCCGGCAGCCTCTTATCAGAAGCCGGGCATTCATCCAGTGATTGAATGTACGCAGAACATCCCGTGCAACCCATGTCAGGACGCATGTAAGTTCGGATGTATTAAGGTTGGGGCAAACATCACTCGTCTTCCGGCAATTGATGAAGAGAAGAAGTGTACGGGCTGCGGTTTGTGTGTTGCATCTTGTTCCGGTCAGGCAATCTTCTTAGTGGATGAAACGTATGAAGAGGGCTATGCATCCATTGCGTTCCCGTATGAATTTTTACCAATGCCGAAAATTGGCGACAAGGGAACGGCACTGGATCGGCAGGGCAAGCCCGTCTGTGAAGCAGAAATTGTCGGCGTAAAGCGTGCACCGATTATGGATAAAACCACAGTTGTTACGATGAAAGTACCGATTGCATTTGTAAAAACGGCAAGATTTTATCAGCCGCTTGTCTGAGAGAGGGGAAGGTGTCAATATCATGCGTAAGATGATTCGTGTTGCAAATCCAGAACCGTTCGTTGCAAAAGACGATGACGATATGATTATCTGCCGTTGCGAAGAAATCACAAAGGGCGAGATTCGGAAAGCCGTTTATGATGGCATGCGAACCACCAACGAAGTTAAGCGGTATTTGCGTGCTGGAATGGGACTTTGCCAAGGGCAGACCTGTCAGCGGCTGGTACAAGGCATCATTGCCGCAGAGTTAAAGACAAGGCCGTCTGAGTTGGGAATGATTCAGGGACGTGCTCCGGTTCGTCCGGTCGAGATTCTCACATTCAGTAAAAATATTACAGACGTAAAGGAGGACTAAGCCATGCTGGAAAAACGAGAAGCAGATGTCATCATCATTGGCGGCGGTATTATGGGATGTGCGACCGCTTATCGGCTCGCAAAGCAGGGCGTGGACGTTCTGGTGCTGGAGAAGAAAGAAATCGGGAACGGCGGTTCTTGCCGCAATGCCGGCGGTGTTCGGCAGTCTGCAAGAGACCCGAAAGAATTGCCGTTGGCAATGTATGCCGTTGCAAACATCTGGCCGCACCTGAGCGAAGAATTAGGCGTGGATGTCGAATACCATCAGGGCGGCAACCTGCGGCTTGGTCTGACGGAAAAAGATATTAAGGTGTTGGAAAACCACACTGCAAAGAGCTTGAAGTTGGGCTTGGATGTCAAGATGATCAGCGGCGACGAAGCACGGGAAATCTGCCCGTATATGTCGAAAGAAGTCGTTGCTGCAAGCTGGTGTCCAACTGACGGACACGCAAACCCCTTGAAAGCAACCTTAGGTTTTTACCGGAAAGCGTTGGAACTGGGCGTTACATTCATAACAGGGGTCAAGGTAGAAGCATTGGAAAAGGTAAAGGGCAGAGTCCGCAGAGTTCTGACGGATGATGGCGTTTATGAAGCAGACCAGATTCTGTTGTGTGCTGGCTATGAGTCCCGAAAGATTGCGAACACCGTTGGCGTAGATGCTCCAGTAGAACGGCAGTTCAACGAAGTTCTGGTAACAGAAGCACAGCCAAAGATGTTTGATATTATGATTGGTGTCGCTGGCGGTGAATTTTATGGGCATCAGTCCGAACATGGTTCATTTGTATTGGGCGGCAACAGCGGCTTACAGGCGTTCACCTCGAACAATGACAATTTCGTCACCAACAGCCTGACTGCTCCCTGTATTTCACGAGGCATTATCAAGTATTTCCCGATTCTGGACAAGGTGAAAGTCGTTCGTACCTGGTCGGGCTGGTATGACCAGTGTATCGACGTGCTGCCGGTTATCGACAACGTGAAAGAAGTGCCGGGTTTGACGGTTGCCTTTGGATTTAGCGGACATGGTTTTGGTATCAGTCCAGCCGTTTCCATCGCCCTGAGCGAACTCATTCTGAACGGCAAGTCCACCACCATTGACATCAGTCAACTGAATTATGACCGCTTTAAGGCAAAGGGTTAATTTCGCAGAGGAGGGATTGCTTGATTCTACACAATGACGCTGTGGATGCCATTTTAACACGGAGAAGCATTCGCAGCTATCAGGCAAAACAAATTTCCGAAGATGCATTGGAAACCATTCTGACTGCGGGGCAATATGCCCCCAGCGGAATGAATCAGCAGTCTGCAAAGGCGATTGTTGTCCAGAGCAAAGAACGGATGCAACAGTTGGTGCAGCTGGCGAAAGCAGCGGAGCAGGTTGACCACAACCCGTTTTATGATGCACCAACCGTCATTCTGGTGTTTGCCGATGCGACCCAACTCGCACCGCTCGAAGACGGCTGCAATGTACTGGAAAATATGATGCTGGCAGCACACGCCATCGGTTTGGGCAGCTGCTGGATTTATGCAGCAAAGGTGCTGTTTTCAACCGAAGAAGGTGCTGCGTTTCAGAAAGAACTGGGGCTTTCTGAAACTGATCAGATTGTGGGTTCGATTGCGGTTGGTTATCCCGACGGTGCAGCTCCGCAGCCAAAGCCACGCAAGGAATCATTTTTCCGAATTGTGTAAAAATAGGGCTTGACAAATTGCAGGGGATGTGCTATGATGAAGTTGCATAAAAGTGCAAGGTTCGACTGGCGGTTTCACTGACAAAATCGCCAAATCGAATCATAATAACAATCAAATATTTTATGGAGGGAAATACCAATGAGCAGATTTACAATTCCAAGAGATCTTTACCACGGCAAGGGTTCGTTAGAAGAACTGAAAAACTTGCAGGGCAAAAAAGCCATGGTCGTTGTTGGCGGTGGCTCGATGAAGCGGTTTGGCTTCTTAGATCAGGCGGTTGCCTATCTGAAAGAAGCTGGCATGGAAGTCGCTCTGATCGAAGGCGTAGAACCGGATCCGTCTGTTACCACGGTTTTAAAGGGTGCAGAAAAGATGCGGGAATTTGAGCCGGATTGGATTGTTGCCATGGGCGGCGGTTCTCCGATCGATGCTGCAAAGGCAATGTGGGCATTCTATGAATATCCGGATACCAAGTTTGAAGACCTTTGCACACCGTTTAATTTCCCGACATTGCGGACAAAGGCAAAGTTCTGTGCAATTCCGTCTACATCCGGTACGGCAACCGAAGTAACCGCATTTTCGGTTATCACCGACTATGATAAGGGTATCAAGTATCCGCTGGCAGACTTCAACATTACGCCGGATATTGCCATTGTTGATAGTGCATTGGCAGAAACCATGCCGAAGAAGCTGGTTGCACATACGGGTATGGATGCCATGACGCACGCAATTGAAGCGTATGTTTCAACGCTGCATTGCAATTATACCGATGCAGTTGCTCTGCACGCCATTAAGATGATTCACAAGGAACTGAAGAAATCCTTTGACGGCTGCATGACTGCAAGAGCAGAAATGCATGATGCACAGTGTCTGGCAGGGATGGCATTCTCCAATGCTCTGCTGGGAATTGTACATTCTATGGCACATAAGACCGGTGCTGCTTATACCGGCGACCATATCATTCATGGTTGTGCAAATGCCATGTACCTGCCAAAGGTCATCAAGTACAATGCAAAGAATGAAGAAGCTGCGGAACGCTATGCACAGATTGCAGACCATATCGGTCTGGGCGGCACGACCACAGCAGAAAAGGTCGATGCTCTGATTGCAGAACTCCGTTCGATGAACGACCAGCTGGACATTCCGCAGGCAATCAAGTTCTATGGTGCAGGCGGCGTGAAGGCAGAAACTTCTATCATTGATGAAGCAGAATTCTTGGAAAAGCTGCCGACTGTTGCAGCCAATGCCATCGGTGATGCTTGCACCGGTTCGAACCCACGGCAGCCATCGCAGGAAGAAATGGAAAAGCTGCTGAAGGCTTGCTATTATGATCTGGAAATTGATTTCTAAATTTTGTTTCGATAAAAAAGAATTTTCCAAAAAGAAAAAGGATTTTTTCGTTTTGCAGAAAACCGGTTGACAAATTAAAATCGGCTTGCTATAATAAGCACATCAAAACAAAAGATACCCCATACCAAAGAAAAGCGGACAACGAGGTCAAAGAAAACCAGTTGTCCGCTTTTTCTTATTTTTAAAAGCGAAAACCAAGACAATGGCGTCTATTTCAGTCCCATTGCCTTGGTTTTTTATTTGCCCATATGGAGGGGAAACTTCCATAAATAGATGAATAAAGGAGCGTATCAACATGAGTTATCCGAAGGTAGACATTCTGTATTTAAGTGAAAAGGATATGCTGGCAGCTGGCGTAAACAACGTTGTTTCGTGTACTGACTGTATGGAGGAAGTAGTAAAGCTGCTGGATGATGGCGATTACCGGATGGGCGGCGAGAATGGAAATTCTCACGGCTGCATGATCAGTTTTCCAGACAACCCAGAATTTCCGAACATGCCGAAGAATGGCCCTGACAGACGGTTCATGGCAATGCCGGCATATTTGGGCGGAAAGTTCGATATGGCTGGCGTGAAGTGGTATGGTTCTAATGTAGAAAATCGGGAAAAGGGTTTGCCTCGTTCCATCCTGATGGTCATTCTGAACGACAAGGAAACGGGTGCACCAAAGGCATTCCTCTCCGCAAACCTCATCAGTGCATATCGTACCGCAGCGATTCCGGGCGTTGGCGTAAAGCTGCTGGCAAAGAAAGATGCAAAGGTTTTGGGTGTTGTTGGCCCTGGCTTCATCAACAATATTACGATTGAAACATTTGCAGCGTTGCGTCCAACTTTGGACACCCTGAAGATTAAGGGACGTGGCAGAGCCTCCATTGACCGTTGTATTGCTTATGTCAAGGAACACTGCCCGCAGTTCAAGAACATTATTGTTTGCGACACGCTGGAAGAATGCTGCAAGGATGCGGATATTATGACAATTGCCGTTTCTACACCGACTGGCGGTCATCAGAATTACCCATTTATCAAGCGGGAATGGCTGAAGCCGGGATGTCTGGTTTGTGCACCTGGTGCAGTAGATTTCCCAGATGAATTGGTTTGCGACCCGACTGTGAAGCTGGTCGTTGATAATAAGAAGCTGTATGAAGCATGGGCAGAAGAATATCCGTACCCGACTTTTGATAAGATGTTCCTGCTGGGTGATAAGTTCACCGACTTGGCACACGATGGAAAGTTGGATTGGGGCATTGTGCAGAACATCGGTGCAATTGCAAACGGAAAAGTTCCGGGCAGAGAATCGGATGACCAGATTATTTTGTATTCCATCGGCGGTATGCCAGTAGAAGACGTTGCATGGGGCAAGACCGTTTATGAAAATGCACTGGAAAAGGGCATTGGTGTCACCCTGAATCTGTGGGATCAGCCGTACTTGTATTAATAGAACGTTACAAGAATGAAATAAAATCATCCGCCGCTTTTCAATGGAGAAGGTCTGCTGAAAAGCGGCGGTTCTTTTGAGGATAGAATGGGAGGGAGTTTGATATGGCTGGAAATGTTGCATTTATGTTTCTCTGTACCATCATGGTGCTGGGAATGACACCAGGGTTAGGGATGTTTTACGGTGGCATGGTACGGCGAAAGAACGCCTTAAATACAATGATGTTTTGTTTCGCCATGATGGGAATCGGTATGCTGCTGTGGGTCGCTGTGGGGTATTCGCTTTGCTTTGGCGAAGACCATGGCGGTATCATTGGTAATCTGCACTATGCATTTTTGCAGAACGTGCCGTGGACATCGGACAGTGACGAAGTTCCGCCGATGATGCTGGCGTTGTTTAATATGATGTTCGCCGTGATTTCTCCGGCAATTATTCTCGGCTCGCTGGCAGAGCGAATGAAGTTTTCCAAAATGATGCTGCTTTGCATTATCTGGACGCTGGTGGTCTATTATCCGCTGGCACATATGACATGGGGCGGTGGATTCTTGGATGACCCGATTGGTTCAATTGACTTTGCAGGCGGAAATGTCATTCACATCAGCACGGGTGTTTCCGGTCTGGTTGCCTGCATGATTTTGGGCAGAAGAAAGGGCTTTGGAGCAATGTCCTATCATCCGCACAATATTCCGTTGTTCCTGATTGGTGCAGCTGTGTTGTGGGTCGGCTGGCTGGGCTTCAACTGTGGCTGTGCTGGCGGTGCAAATGAAATTGCCATCTTAGCTTTGGCAAATACTACGATTTCTTCCGCAGCAAGTATGGTGGTTTGGATGCTGATGGAAACCATCCTGCAAAAGAAATGTACGGTTATGGGTGCGGTAACCGGCGGTATCGTTGGCTTGGTCGGCATTACGCCGGGAGCAGGCTATGTCCCGATTTGGTCAGCGTTTTTGATTGGTGCGATTGCAGCCCCGATTTGTTTCTTTGCCATCAGTAAGGCAAAACAGAAGTTCGGCTATGATGATGCTTTGGATGCCTTTGGATGTCATGGCGTTGGCGGTATCTGGGGCGGCATTGCCACCGGATTATTTGCCAACAGTTCCGTAAATGCAGCCGTTCCACACAATGGTCTGGTCTTTGGAGAATGGCGGCTGTTTGTTGCACAGCTGGCAGCCAGTGCCATCAGCATTGCCATTGCTGCCAGCTTTACCGCTGTAATTATGCTGATTCTCAAGAAGTGTGGCGGTGTTCGGGTATCGGACATGGAAGAAGCACAGGGCTTAGACCAAATCGAACACGGCGAGCGTGCATATCCGGCATTCAATGGCTTAGACTGAGAAAGGGTGTGACCATATGAAAAAAATTGAAGTCATTTTCCGACCGGAAAAATTAGAACCGCTGAAAGAAACGCTGTTGGAGGCAGGGATTAAGGGGGCAACCTTCTATCAAGTCAGCGGCTGCGGCAACCAGCACGGCTGGATTGCCTATCACCGAGGCAGCGAAGTTATGATGAACACCTTGCCAAAAGTGTACATGATGACGGTTGTACCAGATGCGGAAGTGGACGGGATTTTGAAGCTGATTAAGCAGTGTGTCTATACCGGAACGGTCGGAGATGGAAAAATTTTCATTTCCACTGTGGATGAATGTATCCGGATTCGGACAGACGAAACGGGTGATACGGCTTTATAAAAATCAAATAGAACAAACAATCCTGACGAGTGGGCATTTCCCGTTCGTCGGGATTTTGTGAGTAGAAAGCGAGATGGGACAGATGAACCGACAACCAATCATTGGTGTAACGCCATTAGTAGATGCAGCAAAAGAAAGTTATTGGATGTTGCCCGGCTATTTCAACGGGATTTTACAGGCAGGCGGATGGCCGCTGATGCTGCCGTTGACGACCGATGCCAGCCGGATTGCACAGCTCTGTCATTTCTGTGATGGTATTCTATTGACAGGCGGGCAGGACATCCAGCCAGAATTATACGGGGCAGAACCACTGCCATGCTGTGGCGAATGCAGTCCAGAACGGGACAAGATGGAATTGCAGCTGCTGGAACTGGCATTTCAACAGGATTTGCCTGTTTTGGGCATTTGTCGGGGGCTTCAGCTTTTGAATGTCTGCTTTGGCGGAACGCTGTATCAGGATTTACCGGAGCAGGTTTCCAATTCGATTTCCCATCACCAAATACCGCCCTATGACCAGCCAGTACATACCGTTTCGGTGTTGCCAGAAACGCCGTTGGCAGCCTTGCTGGAACAAGAAACATTGGCAGTGAACAGCTATCATCATCAGGGCATTTTGAAATTGGCAGAAGCCTTGCAGCCCATGGCAGTTGCACCAGATGGATTAATTGAAAGCGTATGGCTGCCGGAGAAAGCGTTTGTGTGGGGCGTGCAGTGGCATCCAGAATATGATTACCAGAAAAATGTTGCCAGTCAGCAGATTTTTCAGGCGTTTGTACAAGCTGCCTACAAGCAGAAAAAATGAGAATTTTTCATGGATATGGGGTTTGCACTTGATTTTTTCCGGAAAACGTGTTACACGAATAGCATGAATAATGACTGATAACAGCATTGCCGGAACAAGAAACATTGGCAGATTTTTCAGGCGTTTGTACAAGCTGCTGGCAAACAGAAAAAATGAGAAATTTTCATAGATACAGAGGTTTGCACTTGATTTTTTCCGGGAAACGTGTTACACTAATAGCATTAACAATGACTGGAGGAAACAATCATGGTTGTAATTGAAATGGAAAATGGAAAGAAAATTGAACTGGAGCTGTATCCGGAGATTGCTCCGATTACCTGTGAAAATTTTGAAAAGCTGGTAAAGCAGGGCTTTTATAATGGCCTGATTTTTCACCGTGTGATTCCGGGCTTTATGATTCAGGGTGGCTGTCCGGATGGAACGGGCATGGGCGGCCCAGGCTGGAATATCAAGGGCGAATTTGCTGCAAACGGTGTCAAGAATGACCTCAAACACACCCGTGGTGTGATTTCGATGGCACGGGCAATGAATCCGAACTCTGCTGGTTCGCAGTTCTTCATTATGCACGAAGATGCTCCGCATCTGGATGGACAGTATGCCGCATTCGGCAAGGTCGTTTCCGGCATGGATGTTGTAGATGAAATTGCAAGCGTGCAGACCGACTACGCAGACAAGCCGCTGACCCCGCAGGTGATGAAGTCTGTCACCATCGTAGACTGAAAGTAGTGCAATTGGCACAATGGGTTATCACACAAAGCAAAAAGAACGCATTCTTGATTTGCTGAAAACCTGTGCAGGCGAACACCTCACCGTTTCCGACTTGGGAAAGCAGCTGGAAGAAAACGGTACACCTGTTGGAACAGCGACGATTTATCGCTATCTGGAACAGCTGACAGAAGAGGGTGTTCTCCGGAAATATATTCTGGATGGAAAATCCAGTGCGTGTTATCAGTATCTGGGGGAACATGCGACGTGTCAGGAGCATTTTCACTTGAAGTGTCTTTCCTGCGGAACGCTGTTCCATGTACAGTGTACATTTCTGGATGAGATGCAGGCACACATTGCAGCCCACCATCATTTCCAGATTGACCATACCAAAACGGTACTTTATGGATATTGTGAGCAGTGCCAGAATGCCCAGCAAAAAAAAGAATCGTAAGAAAAGCAGCATACAGTTGGAACAATCTCCAGCTGTATGCTGCTTGTTTTATTGAAATGCTGGCGGAAACGGGGATACTTGCTGTTTCGGTGGCTTTTCATAGATGCGAACTGGGGCATGGTCTAAAAAGCCAGTCTGTTGCCGAACCGCCACGGATTTTACCTGTGGCTGATAAATTTTTACCGGAGCATCTGTGGTTGTCTGCGGTTGTTTTTCGTATTCCATACCGATTCCTCCTTAGAGATAGGGCTTGAGACGATTCAAGTACGCTTCTTCCTGCTGCATCATTTCTGCCCCTTGTTTCCGGACAGAGTCCGTCAGGTTGGCGTGACGGTTCATCAGCTGGGAAAGCTGAATCAAGCCCATGTTTGTTCCTTCCACCATTAGTTTTGCGATTTGGTGGCTGTCTGCACTGCCCAGACAGTGCAGGCGAATACTGGCACTGCTGCAAACCTTTGCGAGCGTACCCAGTTCTTTTGGATATTGGTAGAATGTTTTCATCTGCTGCCGGATTTTTTGCTGCTGGGTTTCGTAGTAGTCCAGCTGGGTGCAAAGTTCTTTTCGGAGGTCGGGGTCTTGGGTGTGCTCCAGAACACAAAAGATGGCATCTTTTCCGACCGCAGCATTTTTATACAGTCCGTTTAAGACGGAAATTTCTGCTTGTTTCATAAAAAAATTCCTCCTATCTGATTCCGGAAATAGTATCTGCCAAATCGGCGAAATTATCCGCAAACCATCCAAAAAACATTGACAAAACTGTAAAAATCCAGTATACTGAACATAGATGCAAATTTGCAAAAAAGGGAAGTTTAAAAGAAGGAAATGAGAGGTACAACAATGAAAAAGAAACAATTTTTATGGCTGATGATTGCCATTGGAATGCTGTCTGCTGGCAGTGGCTGCGACACTGTAAAACCAGTATCCACAACGCAGGAAATTCCGACCGCAGAAGAAACCAATCTTGTAACAACTGCTCCGGTTTCTGAGGGAGAACAGCCAGCAGAAACCACAACCGTTCCGCAAATCGCAGACGTTCTGACGACCGCAGCAACAACACCCACGACAACAGGCGAAGAATATGAGGATACTTCTTTGGTGGAATTGCTGATGGAGCGAATGACGCTGGAGCAAAAAGTTTGTCAGATGTTTATTGTTACGCCGGAGTCGTTGACGGGTTATAATGGGGCAGTCACAGAAGCTGGTGCACTGTCAAAAGAATCCTTTACAGCCTATCCGGTTGGCGGACTGATTTATTTTTCAGATAATCTGGAGGATGCTCCGCAGACAGTTTCAATGCTCTCCACTATGCAGGATTATGCACAGGAAACAACCGGCGTCGGCTTGTTCTTGTCCGTGGATGAAGAGGGCGGAACAGTTGCCAGAGTGGCGGACAACCTCGGCACAACCAAGCTGTATGATATGGAATATTACGGCGAACGGCACAATCCGGAAGAAGCGTATGCCATTGGAAATACCATTGGTTCTGATTTGATTCAGTTCGGATTCAATGTAGATTTTGCCCCTGTTGCAGATGTCAATTTAAATCCCAATAACGAATTGGGCAGCCGAATTTTCAGCAGTGATCCGGATATTGTTGGCGATATGGTTTCGGGTGTTGTTTCTGGCTTGCAGAATATGGGTGTTTCTGCAACCTTAAAGCATTTCCCGGGGCTGGGTGCTGGAGATGGCAACACCCACTATGATGATTTTGTCCTGATTGAACGTTCTTATTCCGAATTGAAAGAAGAGGAATTCAAGGCGTTTCAGGCGGGCATTGATGCCGGAGCAGATTTCGTGATGGTAGGGCATCAGATTACCACCGCCGCCGGCGACCAGCTGCCGAGTGATATGTCTTATACCGTTGTTACCGATTGGTTAAAGGGCACGTTGGGCTTTAATGGCATTGTTATCACCGATGCACAGAACATGGCAGCGATTACCGAAAATTACAGTCCAGCAACCGCAGCAGTCCAGTCGGTTTCCGCTGGAGTGGATGTGATTTTGATGCCGATGGATCTTTCCAATGCGGTCAGCGGTATTTGTGATGCGGTCGAGGCAGGCACGATTTCGGAAGAACGCATTAACGAGAGTGTCTATAAAATTATGATGAAAAAGTTGGAAATGGGCTTGCTGACGATGCCGGAAGAAGACCCGGATAGCACCACAACCAGCACGACCACAACGGACATCGCATTCTAATTGTAAACAATTTGTTTCTTGTTGAGAATTAGTATTGACAAACAGAAAAAGGTGTGCTATACTAGAATCACAGTTCAAGAACGGACTGCACAAAGAAAAAAATTTATGTCAATACGATTCAAGGAGGAACGAATATGAAAAAGTTTGTATGTCAGGTTTGCGGTTACATTTATGAAGGCGAAAATCCGCCGGCAGCATGTCCAGTATGTAAAGCTCCGGCAAGCAAGTTTGTAGAGCAGAAAGAAGAAAAGACTGAATGGGCAGACCAGCACTTTGTTGGTGTTGCAAAGGATGTTGATCCGGAAATCGTAGAAGGTCTGCGTCAGAACTTTGAAGGCGAATGCTCCGAAGTCGGAATGTATCTGGCAATGGCAAGAGTAGCACATCGGGAAGGCTATCCGGAAATCGGTTTGTACTGGGAAAAGGCAGCGTATGAAGAAGCAGAACACGCTGCAAAGTTCGCAGAACTGCTGGGCGAAGTCGTAACCGATTCCACCAAGAAGAATCTGGAAATGCGGGTTGCTGCGGAAAGCGGTGCTTGTGCAGGCAAGAAGGCTCTGGCAGCAAAGGCAAAGGCTCTGAATCTGGATGCCATTCACGATACCGTTCACGAAATGGCAAAGGACGAAGCAAGACACGGCTGTGCATTTGCAGGTCTGCTGAAGCGGTATTTCGGCGAATAAGCAATGAACTTTATCATTGACAGAAAATCATCATAAAAAAGCCGCCATTCACAGCGAATTTCCACTGTGAATGGCGGCTTTTGGTTTTGAAAAACATCCTCAAAAAAGAGAAAAACTTAGTCCTTGCGAATCAGGAACTTTGTGAAGTCAACAACGTCCAGCAAATCGAATTTCAGGTCTTCGTTCCAGTCATATTTTTCCAGCGGCATTGCAAGTCCCGGTGCATACATCACATCGAACAGCTGCCGTTTCATACCAATCAAATCCACAACATTCAGAACACCGTCCCCGTTGATGTCCCCCTTGATTATGGTTTCGCTTGGGTCAGTCGGATCGGTTGGGTCTACCAACTTTGCAGCTGGCAGCAGTGCAATCTTATAAATCCGAGAGCTGGAGTTGCCCGTACCAACGCAGACACTGCTTAGCGTTGAAAGATCTCCCCATGCCTTCTTGATATCTGCATAGCTGAAATATGCAATCCCCTTTTCCTTATCTACATCATAAGCAGCGACCGTCGTCCAATTGCCCCATTCTGCATCCATGAAGTTCAAGTCTGGATTCATGATGTCCGTATACTGAACGGCAATTTCCACATCTTCGCTCAGTTCTGAACCGCTTACCCTCTGTGCATCAAAGTAATTGGAATCTGCGGCAAAAGTACCACCCTCAGCGTTTTCATAAATGACAGATGTTGCATCGGAAAGGTCACTGTGCTTGTATTCCGGCAGGTGACGTTCGCTACCCCATTTTACGCTAGAATCATCCAAAACGGAAAGCATGGCATCAATGACTGGTTCGGATGCATTGAACCACTGTAAACTGCTGCGGTCTAAGTATCCATGGCTTTCAGAAGCATTGCTGCCGTTGTTGATGGCATTGTTGTCCCAGAGGAAGCACGGAATGCCGAGTTTTTTTGCCCAGTTCAAATAGTAGGTTGCCCAGTCTACTCTTGCTTCCGTGTTGTTGTAGTTGGATGCACTGAATTCCCCGATGACAACTGGAATATCTTCATTGGTGAATGTGGTCTGGATGTCCTTGAAAATCTTGTCCAGTTCTGTCTTGTTGGTGTCGGAGAATGTCATGTGGTCGCCGTCACCCATTGCAAAGTTATACGGGCAGTATGCATGAACGGAAGCAGCGATATAGTTATCATTTTCCGGTATTTCCAAATAACCATAAATAGAAGAATATGCAGAAGCTGCATAGCCTGGAATCATCAGCAGACGAGTGTCCTTGTAAGGAGAATCCACGCTGCGGACAGTTTCAATGAAATCATTGTCCAGCTTGTTGACAACTTCATAGCAAGCTTCGTTTCCGTTCCATTCCAGAGCACCGGAATTTGCGGCTCTTGGTTCGTTCATGCCTTCAAAAATCAGGTGCTGGTCATAGTCTGCAAAATAGGTTGCAATCTGTGTCCACATCTGTTTCAGCTGCGGAGACATTTCTTCGTAAGCAGTTGCAAAGTCGGAACGGTTAATCCATTCTTCGTGGTGCAGGTTTAGGATGACATACATGCCCTGCTGATACGCATAGTCAACGACTTCCTTAACCCGTTCCAGCCAGCGGCTATCAATCGTGTAGATCGGATTGCCGTTTTCATCGGTGGTCTTGGTCACATGGCGGAACCAGCTGGTCGGAATCCGGACAGAATCAAAACCCTTTGCCTTGATGGTATCCACCATTTCCTTGGTCACTGCCGGATTGCCCCAGGACTTTTCAAAGCTGGTGATGTCGTCATAGTTGCCGTAACCAGTACTGTCCAGAGAGTTACCAATGTTGAAGCCCAGTCCCATTTCCTGTGTAATTTCAAGGGCACTCATAACGTCCGCAGCATCTGCGTCCACTGGCACCATTGCCGCAAACGGAACAAGACAAGCAGCGGAAAGTGCTGCTGCTAAGATGCGGTTCATTTTTTGATGTTTCATAAATTCCTCCTTCGATGATCCATCCTGCGATTTGCAGAATTGTGAAAATAATTTCCTCCCACGAGCCTGTATTTTGTGAAAAAACAAAAGTGCTCCCTTATAGTATAAAAAAATTTCTCCGGTTTGTCAATGCTTTTTATCGGATTTGTCAAATTTTATGGCTGAAATTTCAAGAAGCACCCGAATTCGGCGGGGAGGGGCAGTCAAAATTTGAAAAAAATACGAGGAAAATGTTGTTTTTTGTAATTTTTCTCTGTACAACCGTCAGAAGATGTGCTATAATTGAGGGAAAGAACAGACACAAAGAACAGGAGAATGGAGGAAGATTATGAAAGGTTTCCAACGAGTAGTTGGTTGTCTGCTGGCAGTCGGGTTTTTGGGGATGATGCCGACACCGGCGATTGCAGCAGAAACATCAGCTGTGATTGAAATGCCCTATGCATCTTCGCTGACGGCAAAAGATGGCAGTATTCGAGTGGTCTTGCAGGACAGCCGAAAGGTGCACGTGACCATTCAGAAAATGACACAGGAGGGTTCCGATGCTTACTATGATGTGGTATTAGACCCGACACAATCCAGTGCAGCTACTACCGAATATGTTTTTTATCTAGATTGCTGTGAATATAATCTCAGTACGGCTTCGTATGTATCGACCTATCAATTGACGATTGCTGATGAAAGCACGCCGGAAGCGGTTTATACCGAAACAGACATTGCGATTTTTGACCCGCATTTTTCTGATACAGTCAACACCACTTGTTATCGGTATGCGGTTACCATGTTAGAGGGAACGACGGGCGGCGTGGTTGCAACCGTACCGAAAGAAAATATTTCCAATGGTGTGCGAACAGTAGAAAATCAGGTGACCTTGCGATATGTTCCACAGACAACCGCAATCACAACGACATCCACGACAACGACCACCACACCATTCACAACCACTTCGACAACGACCACCACAGTACCAGCATTCAAACTGGGGGATGTGGATGGAAATGGGATGATTGAAGTTACTGATGCAGTTCTGGTTTTGACGTATTATGCGAAATCAGCAGCAGGAATTGCGGTGACGATTGATTCCAGATTGGCAGATGTCAATCAAGATGGAATCGTAGATGTTGTGGATGCAGTCGGCATTCTGACGTACTATGCAAGACAGGCAGCCGGATTGCCGCCGACATTTTAAAATGTATATCAATGAATTGGAACAATTATAGGGGGTATTTTTTATGGAACAAAAGCAAATTTTCGGTGTAATACTTGGTGTTATTGTTTGTATTATCATGCTGTTTGCAGGGTTGTATTTAACGGGACAGATTGGAAAGAAAAAGAATGCTGTTCCGGCAGCTGCGGAAGTACAGACTACAGAAACAACTGACACTACCATGACAGCAGCAGAAACAACAGCAGAAACCACGACTGTGACAACTACCACTGCACAGTCAGCGGAATCCTTGTCCGCAGCAGAAAAAGAACGGCTGCACACGATTTATGGAGAAAAGATGACGGTTGTCGGGGATTCGATTGCCTATGGATTCAATGCCTACGGCTATATTTCCGATGAACAGAATCTGGCACAAGGCTCGGTCGGGATTCGGAACATTCATGAATTCACCTTTACAGACAATGACGGGCAGGAAGTCGATGTATTGGATGCCCTCGAAGAACGACAGCCAGCATACATTTATATGTCTATGGGTATGAATGATGTTAATATGTGTACCGAAGAAGAATACATCAACTATTATCAGGAGGCAATTTCCTCCATTCAGCAGCTTTGCCCGAACAGTAATATCATTGTTGCTGGAATCACACCCGTTGCATCAGATAGTGACTATACCGACAATGCAGAAATCCGGAAATTCAATGACGGTCTGGAACAGATGATTGCCGATTTACAGCAGCCCAATGTGGTTTATTTTGATGCCTATTCGATTGTTGCTGACCCCGATACACAAGACATGAATCCGGATTACTCTGGTGGGGATGGCATTCACCTTGCCTCTACGGTTTATCAGGAATTGCTGGATGCGGTGTATCCCATCATGGATACGATGCCAATACCGGATTCCATTCGGGAACTGTTACAGCAATCTGATTTTTCCGCTGCAACGGAGGAAACCACAGAGGAAACCGAAGAAGAAACCGATTTTGATTCTGGAGCAGATTCCGGAAACTGGACAGATTCTGAAACATACGAATAATGCGAATCAGTCTTTTTGCAGCAGCGGTTGCAGAAAGACTGATTTTTTATTTTTTCCGGCGAAAACGCTTGAAAAAAAAAGAACGCTATGCTATAATAACAATAATGTCATGTAGAAAAAGAGAGGTTACTATGCAGGAAACGACAAATTTACAGAAAACCATGTCCATACAGGCTTGTACCGAACGGGTGCAGAAAATCGTAGCAGTTTCTTACCCGTGTGCAAAAGCATATGTACATAGCTTTGGCTGCCAATTAAATGTATCGGACGGGGAAAAAATCAAAGGGTTGCTCCAGTCAATGGGGTTTTCGCTGACCGAAACGCACGAAGATGCAGACGTGATTGTATTTAATACCTGTGCCGTACGGGAAAGTGCAGAAGACCGGGTATATGGAATGCTGGGTGTGATGAAAAAGTATAAAGAAACCCACCCTCGTACGATTTTGATTTTAAGCGGCTGTATGGGTTCTGAACCCAAGACGCTGGAAAAAGTACGGGCACACTATTCCTTTATTGATATTCTCATGGGGACTGCCTCCATCGGGGAACTGCCTCGTCTGTTGGCAACCTATTACGATACGAAAAAATTCGTCTATGATATGGATAGCACCGCAATGCCGTCCGAACAGATGCAGCAGGTTCGCAACAGCGGATTCAAAGCGTCTGTTCCGATTATGTACGGTTGCAACAACTTCTGCACCTATTGCATCGTTCCGTATGTACGGGGACGGGAACGCAGTCGGCAGCCAGAAGTGATTCTGCGAGAAGTCCAGCACTTGATTCAGGACGGATACAAGGAAATCATGCTGCTGGGGCAGAACGTCAACTCCTACGGAAAAGATTTGGAACAGCCGATTTCCTTTGCAGAATTGCTGCGGAAAATCAACGCCATGGAGGGTGAATTTGTCATCCGGTTTATGTCCTCCCACCCGAAGGATGCCACACCGGAATTACTGGATACGATTCTTTCTTGTGAAAAAGTGGGGCAGCATTTGCACTTGCCGGTACAGTGCGGCAGCGATGCCATTTTGTCTGCCATGAACCGCCGCTATACGGTGGAACAATATTTGAACATCGTCGACTATCTTCGGGAACGCCGACCGGATTTTTCGCTGACCAGCGATTTGATTGTTGGTTTCCCGAATGAATCTGAAGCAGATTTTCAGGGCACACTGGACTTGATTCAGCGAGTTCAGTATGATAACCTATATACATTTATCTATTCCAAACGCAGCGGAACAAAGGCTGCCAACATGCCGGATGCAACTTCTGATGCCGAAAAACGGCAGCGAATGGAACGACTGCTGACCTTGCAGCGAGAAATCGCCACCAAGAATTATAAACGGTTTTTGGGCAGAACCATGCGGGTTCTGGTAGAGGGCGACAGCAAGCGTGGCGATGGCTGGCTGTTCGGTAAGAGCAACGAAGCCATCATTGTGGAATTTATGGGCGATCGTTCCTTAATCGGAACTTTTGTTTCTGTGCAGATTACCGAGTCGAAAAACTGGGCAGTCAGCGGCAGATTATTAGATGATGAGAGAAAGGAAGCTGTGCAAAAATGACAGTCGAAGAAGCAGTACGGACACTGGGAAAATGTATTCAGGCAGACCCCCGTTATCAGCAGTATCAGCAGGCAAAACAAAACAATGATGCCGATACGGCTTTGCAGGAACAAATCGGTGCATTCAATATGAAACGGATGTCCTATCAGCGGAAGATGGACGAAGATCCGGAAGAAAATGCAGAAGCCTTGCAGGCTCTGGAAAAAGAACTGGATGCCCTCTATACGGAGATTCTGAAAAATCCGAATATGGTTGCATTTCAGGAAGCCAAGGATAAAATGGACAGCATGACCAAGCAAATTGATGCCATTATTACGCTCTGTTTGCAGGGAGAAGATCCGGACACCTGTCATCCGGACTTGAGCCAGTGCAG